>Ga0307507_10000069_pt1 | contig 158987 bp, 52 predicted proteins | sample 7_EM_MG_FD_207223 | JGI IMG/M metagenome (GOLD analysis project Ga0307507, IMG submission 207223) | Populus trichocarpa ectomycorrhiza microbial communities from riparian zone in the Pacific Northwest, United States - 7_EM | ecosystem: Host-associated > Plants > Roots > Unclassified | place... | reverse complement strand
CGGACGACACGACGGTCCGGCTTTGGGACGCAGCGACGGGCGCCGCTCTACAGACGCTCAAGGGCCATACTCGAGACGTCAAGGCCGTTGCCTTCTCGCCGGACGGTAAGCTGGTCGCATCGGCTTCGACCGACGCGACGGTCCGGCTCTGGGACGCAGCGACGGGCGCCACTCTACAGACGCTCAAGGGCCATACTCAATACGTCAAGGCCGTCATCTTCTCTCCGGACGGCAAGCTGGTCGCGTCGGCTTCGTATGACGCGACGGTCCGGCTCTGGGACGTAGCGACGGGCGCCGCTCCACAGACACCCAAGGGCCATACTAGATACGTCAACGCCGTTGCCTTCTCGCCGGATAGCGAGCTGGTCGCGTCGGCTTCGGACGACGCGACGGTCCGGCTCTGGGACGCAGCAACGGGTACCACTCTACAGACGCTCAAGGGCCATACTAGACACGTCAACGCAGTTGCCTTCTCGCCGGACGGCAGGCTAGTCGCGTCGGCTTCGACCGACGCGACGGTCCGGCTCTGGGACGCAACGACGGGCGCCGCTCTACAGACACTCAAAGGCCATACTAGATACGTCAACGCCGTCGCCTTCTCGCCGGACGGCAAGCTAGTTGCGTCGGCTTCGTACGACACGACGGTCCGGCTCTGGGACGCAACGACGGGCACCGCTCTACAGACGCTCAAGGGCCATACTGGATATGTCAACGCCGTCGCCTTCTCGCCGGACGGTAAGCTGGTCGCGTCGGCTTCGGACGACACGACGGTCCGGCTTTGGGACGCAGCGACGGGCGCCGCTCTACAGACGCTCAAGGGCCATACTCGAGACGTCAAGGCCGTTGCCTTCTCGCCAAATGGTAAGCTGATCGCGTCGGCTTCGTACGACGCGACAGTCCGGCTCTGGGACGCAGCGACGGGTGCGGCCCTGCACACCTTTGAGAATTACTCAGTTCGCACCTTAGCGTTTTCCGGAGACGGTCTATGCCTTAAGACCGACCGAGGGCTACTTATAATCAACAGTAGCACAGCAGCCATAGAGGCTCAAAATTTACGTTATAATAATATTTTTTTTATAAAAGGGAATTGGATTGCTAATACGAGAACAAATCTTCTTCGGCTCCCTTTAGAGCACCGGCCCTCTTCTTTAGCGTTTCGAGATAACCTCCTAGTACTAGGACTTCCTTCTGGTATAGTAGAACTCATCGAACTTAACTATCACGAATAATTTTAATATTATAGAAAATCGGAAGCTATATTATGCATACTTACTTATCTATGTCTTTCTTTTCTTAAATCTGTAAGGGGGCGAGTGCCAATAAATATTGTAGAAATTCGCCACTACGTATGTAGAGCAGCCTGAGGCACCAGTGTTATAGATAAGAGCCTACCAATCAGATCAATAGAACTTAATGCATGTGCTCAGGAATACAAAGCATTTGATTTCATAGCAAATTGATATATATAGGCTTATTCTTTGGAGTTGGGTTGCTCGATATGAGGTCTCCAGCAGTGGTCCTTCCTGCAGAGCGGTATTTTGCAGATATTGCAGAGTCCTTGCAGAATATACGCGTTGTTTTCTGGTGTTCGCGAACGGGCCTTCTCCTCCGGGCCGGACGACCGCCTGGCTTGCTGAAAGAAAGTAAAATAAAGAAAGCGTTCAGCATACTATCCTGACAGCGAACTTCTCCATCCCATTGGCTTTCAGCTAGATATTCAATTATTGAAAATTCGGGTCGAATTAATTTTCACCTAGTCGGAGGCTGATGCGGCTTAAGTAAATGAACGGACCTGACTTGTTGTTTATCGATTACTTGCGTGCTATTGATTATTTCAGACTGGTCGTGCAACCGGACTTTTATATAATTTAGCTGACTGACGAGCACGGCGAGTATGACGATATATATATATATATGAACAGTGAACCATATCTGAGATGGCAGAAGGAGTGGTTGAGGTAGTAATATATTGCACTTTTTTGGATCTATTAATCTGAGGCCGCCTTAAGCATCGAGAATCTATGCAACATCATCCCTCATCCACAGCCATAAAGCATCTCTCAGCAGTATAATAATACAAGGTAAGCTCCATCACGCAACCGAAAAATCATGCCTCATCACCCGTCAACCTTCCACCTGCACCTCACCCTGACTTCCACCCCCGAATTCCGCTAGACCAGCTCCACCAGGCTCACCAAGCCCACCAACACCGAGAGAAACCGATCTACTAACACGTCCATCCGCACCCGCAGAACCCGCCGCTCCACCTCCCACCACCCCACCACCCCTCTCACCCTCACTCCCCTTCCTGTCCCCCAACCCGCCCCACCACCCCTCCCTCGCCACCAACCCCCCACCCAGCGCCCTCCCCAGCGCCCCAACCTCAACCAACCACCTCACGCACAGCTCGACCTCCCACAGCTCCACCAGCCCCTTGAACGAGCCCGCGATCTCCACCGTCCGCGTCCCCGCGCGCAGCGCCACGAGCTGCAGCACGACGCACACGCAGCGCTCCCACCACTCCACGATAACCCCGCCGCCAATGTCGCACCACAGCGGGATGCTCGCCGTCGGGTCACTCGCATCTGGCGTCGGGGGCGAGGGTAGCGCGGCCCAGCCAGTGGCGGCGGCATCGGCGGTGGCGGCATCGGCGGAGGCCAGGGTGCTGCCGAAGCGGTAGTGGGGCGTGGGCACGATGTCGGTGTCCCAGAGGATGCGGCTGCGGTCCATGGCGGCGGTCTTGTAGTGGCCCTCTGTGAAGCCCCAGGTGGAGAGTCGGGGGAGCGGCGCGCCGAACTCATTGTTGATGGGTGGGAGGCGCGGGACGAGTTTGACGCGGTTGTGGGCGAGGAGGTCGGATAGCGCCATCAGGGCTCCGTCTGGCGCGGCTGGAGATAGGGGGAAGCTGGGTGTTTGGCCTCGGTCCTCTGTGGGTGTCGTTTGCGCTGCTGGTGATTGGGCGTTTGAAGTTGCTGCTTGACTATCGACCAAGTCTCCCCAGGGGCTTGCGCCTGCTGCGGCAGCTGGATGTGCATTTGGTGTGGGGTTGGTAATGGCGTCTGCCATCGAAGTGTCACCGCTGCTATTGGTCTGGCCATAATTATTCGAGGGATGAGAGTCGGAAGAAAGGCGTTGAGCCTTAAACGCCTCGTCCAGCTGCTGTTTGAATGTCACTGCCTCCCAGAAATTCGAGACGTCTAATCCACGTTTGAAACCTTGGATGAATTTCGCCGAAAACTCGTAGTTGCGGCCAGGTAATTCTCGGCCAGCCTTCTGATGTTTTAGCGATTGGTTCTTTAGCAACGCCCTGAGAACCTTCTCGATCAACGGTTCACCGAGTTGAGCCAGCTTGTCGTATGCAGCTCGAGCATTATAGCGAGATTCAGGGGTTGCGATATTGGCCTGGATCCAAGACTTTGCGCGGGCAAAGTCAGCGTCGGTGGTGGTTTGCGGTGTGGTAGACTTAGGCGGATGGAGAGATAAAGCGTAGGCATGTCCACAGAGGAGGTGCTCCCGGCGACCATTCGTCACAATTGGCCTGAAATAATTCTCGTGCACTTCATTCCGAGGTGGAACAGCTTCAACGACATATGCCTTCTCCAAGGCCTGACGATCGGTGGGCAATTCATCAAGCTCGGGAAGTACTTTGAACTTTCGCTGTGTCCATTCGATGACCCTATCCCAATCATATGTCTCTAGGTCTTCGTAGTCGATGCTTGGTACCTCGCCAGTTTCATAAGCTTGAATGAAAGCATCTTGGAAGACTTCGGTCAACTTCTGAAGGGTTGAGTAAAAGTTGCATTGAATGAACTTCCAACAAACCTTGAACGTTTTCAGATCGAAGTTGGGGTGGTTGCGGAAAACCTTTCGTACGATGCCCCAACTGACTATTTGTTCAACGCCGCCAGTCAGAGTCCGGACAACGACAACTGTATAGAGTAGTTTCTTTGTAGCAACATCGTCGATATGGCAGACAGAAGTCGACGTCTTATACTGTTTGAATCTTGGGCCTCTCTTCGGTGGAGCTCTTAGGATTTCTAATGGATTATTGCTTGTATTGGGTGGAGTAGTGGTTGTTGGCTTAGCTTTTGATTTGCCTGGACCGTACTTCCTCTTCCGCTTCTCGGCGGTTGGTGTAGGTGCCGCTTTGGGTCCTGACGGATTATTACGAACATTTTGACTAGAATTTAAAATCCGAAGTGGTTGTTGCATAGCAGGAATTTGCCCAGCCACAGGTGCCCATGGAACTGCAGGACGTCGTCCAGGCTTATGTACGGCCTTTTCGGCATCTTTATAGTGGATCCAGTGTGGAGTATTAAAGGCCCCTGTCTCTCCTACAAAAACGTCTTCTTCAATCACAATGGGGTTATCGTTTGAGCCCGTGTCTTCCGTAGTGATATGATCGCCAGACATGAAATGGTTAATGAACTGAATCTCCTCGAGCTCAGGAAGCCAAGGGTATTCGTGTTCCCAAACCATGACGTGATGAACATCTGAAAAAAACCTGCCATGCCCTCCGTCGCGCATCCATCTTTGGTCATACCAGTTTACAGGCATGGATTTTCCAAACCTTTGTGAGGTAATATCTGCAAGATTCTGGGGCCTGGCATCCCTGTAGCCTTTCCACGGATCATACCTCCATATCGAAAGACGCGCATTTCGCTCCACGAAAAATTCTGTTGAGAAGGTACCTGTGGTGGGATGGAATCTTATATCGGGGTCTGTGAGAGTGGTAATATGCTGCAGCTCGTAATCCTGGTCAAAATCCTTCGGGCCTAGGTTTCGCCCAAACTTTACGTCCCATATTGGCCTAGTATATTTTTCTGGAGGCTGGACAATCTGAAGTGTTGGTGCCGCAGAGTCAAATAATATATCGCTCCGTTCTACAGGAGGGGCGTTGTCGAATGTTATCACTCTTGAGTAGTCTATTTGAGTTGTACCCATGTTTTCTCCTTGATCCTCTTGGTGCTCGTCATCTCTGTCAATTTCAGACTCGGTGCCGCTTTCAGAAATATACTGGGTGCCAGGAGATTCTGCCGTAGAACCCCGATCGTCATAAGATTCCAAATTTTCTAATTCGGCGAAAGCTTCTTCGAATCCGAACCCTTCGCCATAGCTTTCCAACGAATGATGTACTTGGAATTTCTCGAGATCATTCATATACCTGAAGTTATCCTCATCATATGCCTGTGATGCTTCATCTCCGTCTGATTCATCATCCGGTCTGGCTTGGTTGGGTAATGCCCCAATAAGTCCAAACGATGCATTGATGTTCGCATGAGATCCTCCCTGGGCGGTTGGTAATAGATGAGAAGGAAGTATTTGAGTACTAGAATCAAACGACTGATAAAGCGGGTCGACTTGCCGGGGTATAAAGGTCAACGGACTAGGAATCACAATTTGTGGGCGTGCGGCTTGAGCGTTGCCATCTTCAAGACGATCGAGCCTTACTATTCGAGGGCGTCCAGGTTTACGCTTTTGAAGGCCGGCTTGGAGAGAATCGCGTAAAGATATTTGCTTTTCTCTCCTCTTCTGAGACGCACGACGGGCGGCTTCTTTTCTCCTCTCTTCTCGCTCTTCCTTGGACAGCCTAATTCTTCGTTCTAGACGTCCAACAGTGGGATATAAGCGCTCCACAGTCACCTCTGTCTCTATCTCGAAATTCCGGTGATGGCCCCTCGCCTGAAGATCTCCAAGAAGGTCACTGACTTGAGGAGGATAGTAGAAATTTGGGTGTGCCTCAATCATCTTCTCCTGCAAGCTCTTTACCTCTGTTGATAGAGGATTAACACTGGACAATGTCAGTATATTCTTTGTGAGAGTCATGCCACTTTGCGTTTGATAAGTGAAGGCAAGCTTTCTTATTTTTCCGGTGTCGATGAGGCCTTTTATGGCTTTGATTAGAGTCGCTCGGTCCGGTCTCATGGATTCATTCCTCGTGGTTTTATCCCAAGTTGTATAGAAAGGTGCCTGTATTTCATGGGCCCCTGGGTAGACACCATTACAGTTCTCGAGAATGCCAAGAATGATGCGATTCCTTAGGAGGCTAATGCTTCCACCCCCAAGGACAACGCCACGCTTTTTCACTGGTGTTGATTTGACTTCAGGTAACTCAACAATCTCTGCATCGGGTATGTTGACCAGATTTTGCTGGGCCTCTGGAACCTCTAAAGGTGTTGATAACCTCTGGCCATTCTGGCCACGCACGCTACCGTTAGCTGGGATGGGAGCGAGCTCTGAGATTTCCTTTCCACTTAGACCATGGTTCGATATCTGTATGCCTGTATCAACCTCTTGAGGTGCTGACGGGGGAAAAGCCGATAAGCTGCTACTCTCTCTGTTTTGATCTGCCCTTGCTAATGCTTCTGCATGATGTATGGTAGTGTTAACATTATTAGTGGGTCTGAGAGATGCAGTTTCCGTTGCCGAAGCGATGGGTTCACCCGTTTCAGTGGTCTCTAGGGCAGCAAGCCTTGAAGGTTGAAGTCCATTGTCGAACGTTGTGCTCCCCTGAGACTGAATGCTGGCAGAGGGCTCAGAGAAATTGCTTGGCTGCGTAGTGGCCCCAGCACTGTCAAGTCCTCCATAGGGGCTGCGATATGGCTTCTTGGGGTTGATCTCCTGCCCGGAGGGACTATCGTATGACTCCCTGCTGCCTTGGTGATTTGGCGGATGGTATTCGGTTATGCTCAAGGTTAGTTCTGGATTTTCGGGAGCTGATTCCTGCGTTGGGGCTGGTGAAGCGGTGGAACTTGGCACCTCAATCGGGGTAGAGGTTTCTGGTACGTCTAAATTTTGCTCTGGCCGAGAAATACCTTCTCCTATTGTTTCTGATTCAAGTCTATGCTTCTTCGAAGGCGGTTCTTGACGTTTTCGTGGTCGAGGAGCTTTCCTTTTGAGGGGTACAGGTGCAGGTCTCATTTCCGGGGTATCGGACGCTGCTGCTGCCATAGGAGATACGTCATTGACTGAAGGTAAAGACCGCGCAGAATCCGGTTGTGTAGGCAGTCGCGGCTCAGGTCCAAACCAGTCAAGTTCATGCAATCGACCTGATTTGAAAATAGCCATTAGAGCCTTACGAGGGCGGCCCCTCCCACCAATCTTTCGGGTGGTGAATGGGTTTACATAAATGCCTGGTTTTGACCTGTCCGTATAGAGCTTGATAATCTCTTGCACGCGGTTTTCAAATTCGCTGGCTGCTATGCCGGCAGGCAGCGCATCAGTAGATCCCACCCCGGAGGGTGTTATCTCAAGATTATCAATGTTAGAGATTACTTTCCCTGTGGATTCTGCTCTTGTGGGTTCTACTCGTATGGATTCGGCGGGTTCTGCATCTGAGCCTTCGATTTCAGTGAGGGTTGCAATGGTGTGTTCGGCATCAATAGCCTTCTGGGTCTTTTTCTGAACCTGCCCTCGAGGCGTCTTTTTCGTTTGCAAAGGACGTATCACTACTTCCACAAGAGTACGAACTCGGGCCGGAGATGTAGCAGCCTGAGTTTCTCCATTGCTTGGTGTGAAAGAGCTTATAGTTGTCGCGTTTAGTTCTGTCGGGCCACTGCTCTGCTGGCTTGTTGGTCTATCCAGATCTAGTCTTGCGCGTTTGGGCGCTGGGCCCTGTTCCTTCCGTGGCCGACCTCTTTTTCTTGGAACCGAGTCATTCTCAACGTTTCCACCTGTAAGGGTGGTAGGGTTGGTCTCTGCATTACCTTGCGTCTCTTCAAAGGCTTCTTGATTTGAAGGTGGTGTGACTGAAGCCGAATTCTTCGGCTTTCGTCCGCGTTTCTTCTTTGGAGTTTGAAAAGGGGCCGCTTCTCCATTCTCATTTTGCGTTTGGGGAAGTACGTCGTCATCATTGGCGACGGGCATCGACGCATCAGCATTTAGAGATGTGTTGTCTTGGACCACCACCATGTCTTGATCCCCTGTTGGTATTGCTGCCACCGTTTTCTTAAGTTTTCTAGGACGCCCCTTCTTTGAAATTTGAGTAGGAGGTCCCGGGGTGTTACCCCCAGCTGCTTCAACCGTTGCCGGCGATCCGTCATTTTGGCTACCCTCACGGTTTGCATACGATGATTTAGGCGGTCGACCACGTTTTCCAGGTAACAATCCCACCTTCACCCTCTGTGCCTTCGTCAAAATACGCCTCTTTCTCGGCTTACCAGGCATCCCTATACGAGGGTCGTCGTTTTCTTGGGTTTCGTTGTTGAGGCCTGCAACTTGTGAATCTCTTTTACGAGCGGTAGCTTCGAGCTCTTTGAAGGCAAGCTCCTCTGCCGCCTTGCGAATGCGATTTGCCTCTCGTTTAGCTCGTACTGCGTCTCTGTATCTTTGAGCACTCGGTTGACTGGGTGCTTGCCTTCTGTCCATAATCAGCTCCGGAGTTTGTAGCGAAGAGTCAACATGTGGAAAAGGTTGCTTCGGTGGACGTCCTCGACGGACCGTTCTGGCATGGCCCAACCGGTTTAGTAAGTCTGCATCCCAGACCGTTCGAGATCCTTCTCCAACTATAGTTTCCCGACACTGCTTTAGGGTCGAAGTACCATTTCGACCATGGAACAGCTTTGGCGACAGCTTTGGGAAGCCCCACTCATCTAAATCACTCTCCGGCTGTTCAATTTGTTTCTTGGACGGACGGTCTTTCTTTGTAGCATTGCTTTGACCTTCATTCCTCACGGCTTCCCAAGAAGTCTCGCCTGCGTCGATAGCCTTTTGAAAGTTATCATAGGTTCGGTATATGTAATGTATGTATCTCTTTTCGGTCGTAATTGCAGTATCTCTGATTACCGTGAAGTGTTTTAGATGCGGTGGTTGGGATTTTTGCCAATTGTCAGTGAGCTTGGTGAGTGTTGTTTCAAGCGATCGTTTCCAGAATTTGCCCATCGAAAAATCTCGAATTCCCTATATAGATATTAGAAAATAGTCATCGCCTGGGCGAAAGGAGACACTTGCTGCAGAATTTCCACCACGAGGCCCTGCCGCTTGAATGGCGTCAAATATAAAGTTGTTCAGCGGTTGGTCAAGGTTCCATTGAGGTGGGATCCGGGTAATTTCTTCGACCTCGTCTTCGTCATTCTCGAGCATATTCCAGTCTCCATAATCCGCTTCAAGATCTAGATCACGCATCTCTTCATCGCCATCTTGGTCTTCCTCTAGAACCCCTTCGCCGGGCCCGGCATGGACTGCCCTCTGCCCAAAGTTCAAAGCCTGGTGGTCGTCTTCGTTGGGTATTCGTAAGAGCTTGATGCATCGAAGCCACACATCTTCCGAGCCTTTCACTTTGGCTTTTACTCGCTTGATGAATCCAGCAGCATCTAGCCGGATGAGTGCATTGGCTAACGCTCTGCCCTGCCATTGCTTGACCTTTTCAATACCCTTTTCCAAGTTAGTCTTGAACAACATCTTCTAGGATAATATGAATTCTTACTAGCTTTCTTCGGAGATCCTGTAAAGATACGATCTGAATATCCCTCAAGAGATCATAGAGGTACCAAATAAGATTATCGAGAATCAGAGTCCCACCAATGAAGACGTCTTTGCTATTTTCATTTACGTGTTGACTGGCGCCAGATTTACCCACGAACTTCCTGTGCGTGCACAAACTCGTGCGAAACCCTCGAATATTGACCGATTTCTTCTCAATGTAGCCCTTTGCAGCGAGTTGATCTGTTCTGTGAGGCGTCGATCGTTTGTCTTGTCCACTCAGCTTTGTAAGCTCAGGTTGTATTATGCCCTCTTCGCCCTGAGCGGCAATGATAGAAAGAAGCACAAATTCATGCAGGGGTACCCTCTTGTAATCGACGCTATGCCCTGCAATGGCCTGCCAGATGCGTTCTTTGTTCGTGTGTATCCGTAGTGCAGTAGGTACAGGGTCTTTCGGGGGGCCTGCTGGAATAGGCCAGGGTTTGCGACCCTTTGGTTTAATCGCAGGAGACTGCCTTTTGCTTGAATCAACTCGTCGTGCATTTGTAGGAGCAGTTCCTTGGTCTGGGTGAACTTGCTGTATGGAGGATCTTGAACCATGTTCAGTAGAAGAAGGCTCTGGAGCATTCTCATTGCTATCATCCTGGATCCCTTGGTTTTCAGTAAGTCCGGTTTCAAGGATAGGCTGGGTTGCACCATTCTGTGGTAGAGGAAGATCCGTATCCGGAGTAATAGAGGCGGATCTGGAAGTATTAATTGGTATGGTGGCTTGATTTTCATTTCTATCTGTTGAGCTTGCAGGAGGTTCGCCTTGCTGCCTGTCTCTTGTGGAACTTCCCGGAACCTGCTGGTTAGCAGAGGCCTCAGAAGTGCTGGTTGAGACAACTATTTCATTTTCATTTTCTTTGCCCTGGGCTGCGAGATTTGGAGTACTATTGCTTTCCGTTGATGATTGGTCCTGCTGCGCCGGTTCATTCTGTCGTTCTGTAGCCTCTGCTTCTAAAGCTTCAAACCCGGCGAGTGTGAAGGTACGGCATTTCTTGCCATCCCCAATCCAAACGTCTGGGTGAGCAGTAAGCCATTGCCAGACCTTTTCGTAAAGTTTGTTGTCAAGGACTGGTGTTAGCTGTGCAGTCTCTGGGCCCCCAAAGGTCAAACCAGCAGGGTTTTGATCGGGGAGAGTGTAGTATTGCTGGACGAATCGCCTGAAGTCAGCACTGCTGGCTCCTGCAAGAGAAGAGTTAGTTTGTCAGTAGTAATAAAATGTTATAAAATGTTTTGCGTTTCATCTCAGCCGAGGATCGAACATCGAATTGCCATCTTTGAGGTTGTACAACCAGTAGGAATGAGATAGAATAACCCATCATAGGCAGGAACTGAGTGGTCGTTTCGAGTTTCAGCTGATCCTTTCTTCCTGGGCGAAAACTCCCCATCGCGGAAAGTTTTGGGATGGCCAAAGCTGAGTGACGTACCTATCTCGCCGCACAGCGCAATCTCCTCGAGCAGATATTCGATGAGTCCATCAAATCCCTTCGCCATATTCCGCCCACCCCCTTCTTGCTTCTCACGGTATAATAGTCAATTTCGAAGTGTCAAACCATGCGGCGTGATGGTTGAGGCGCGGATCGAACACGGCTGTCTGGCTAATTGCGGTCGAGTCAGATTTTTGGGTGGTGGGGCTGGCGGGGCCTTGGCGACGAGAGTAAAAAGTGTGATAGCTGGGCCTGGGGCCCCACATGCACTTTGCCAAGTAGTTCGTTCTGAACCTCTAGAGCTAGAGTTCAAATATACTGTATTTATTCTCGTATTGCACGGGTATCTAAGTGCTCTTCGTGAGCACAACTACATAGTAACGTAGAAAACCGTCCGTCTTCATCACCCCGTCATGCAACCGCTAAGTCCGCAATCCAGAGAAATACATCAATGCCATCCAAATCCCAATGCAATGCAAATTATGCTCCAACCCCCCCGCGCATCATGAGAAACAGTCGTTTGAACTATATGAAAGCCTCCAGGGTCCTTCTAGGAGCCCGTGCTCCTCACCCACATGCCAGCAAAAGAGTATTTGTTCCTCCCCGCTCATAACCACCCGTGATGATTTCTTCTCTTCCAGTCCGACCTAGCTGCCGCCCTCAAATTGTCGACGCTGAGCATATCCACGTCTTCCCGCACCAGCACAGCCCAGACATGGTTACGAAGCCCAACAGGCCACGATGGAGTGTCCCAGTACCGCGCCCTAAGCCCACGCCTCTTGGCGCCTTGTATTTGACCCCTTATCAACCTCATTTGTTGCGCTGAGAGACGGCCACCCCAGATGCGGCCGATTGTCTTCGTGAATGAGACACTGGCGTAGTAAGAATTCATGCTGGTGAAGGCATCTGGACTTTCGACGTCTTCGGTGCCCGTATTGCCTTGCCCTCCATTTCCACGTTTAGTCAGTTTGCGGTTGAAGCTGCTGCCTTGCGATGATGAGGGGACGTCGTTGCCTTCGTAATTAGGATGGTGACGGTGGAACCCGCCGATGCGTGGGGACCCCTCTTTAGGTTCCTCCCACATGTCCGCGAGTGGTGCATCAAAGAAGATATCCCGGTACGTAGAATTGGCAGTCAAGATATTGAAGGGTGCATTGCCAGTGGCGACCACTGTGATAGGTCCAGGCGAGACGCTTCGACCATCAAAATAGGTCAAGTAGTTCTTTTCTCTTAGAGCGCTGAGTTGGTCCACGACGTATGGCCAAAGAGCCTCGCCAGAGTTCTTGAAATCCACAAGTAGCACCAGGGTTTGGTTTGGATCTTCATCAAAAACGCCGTTCCGTGTGGCGTTACCGAACTCTGTAGTTGGGTTCTGTTTATCTAATATTTCCACTAATGGGTCCACATAAAGATTTCGGAATGTGCGGTTGCGAGTCAATGATATTGTGTTGTGTCCAACGTACAGTTCCTCATCAAATAGCCAGACATCCGCTTCAACGCCGGTACAGCCATAGTGAAGAGCCTGATAGAGCGGAACCCGCCGCCAGTAGTCGTTGTGCGAGTGGCATGGTATAGGAGTTACATCTCGAGTAAAGTCTGTTGGGTAGTTTGCTAAACCTTCACCAAGCTCCCCGGGTTCACCCCATCCAGGTAGGAAAGGATGTGGATCGTCATCCCATAGTATAGGCACCATGCTCATAAAAACATTGACCAGATGGACAACTCCGCTAGAAGCCGAGGATTAGTATTGCTTCAAATCTTGGCGTTTGCTACCACATGTCTTACAAGAAAGATAAGACCAGGATTGGTAGTGCCATGCAAATCCGAGAGATGCGCCTCCTCCATCTTGCTTTTCTAGATCGATGGGCGAAGCTTTTATATTTTGAAGATTTCTTTAGCGATTGTTGCTCATCTGTAAGTTGCCTCGCGTTTCGGCATCGAAGGATCATCAGGAATCTTCTCCAAAAAGAACGTCGGTGAGTTTCACAAGCAGAATACCTATCCTCTAGTGACACTATGGGAGCGTCTTTGTAAGGCACGTCTAAGTCTTCGATATCCTCAGCGAGCAGAAATGCTTCGTCTGGATCCCGCGAAAATTGCGCCATGTCAGGGACCCGCCAATGGCCAGCGAACCCGGTGCGGATCGTGCTTGGGCAGCTTAGTCTTCCCTTAAACTAGTAAAGACCCGCAACACTCGGTGCAGTCGCGGGGAAATTGTCGGGAAAGGCTTTCGCAAATATTCCGATTGTCGCAGCCCGAGCTGAAGGTGTCTCCAAATGCTGGGAGGAGGTGCTGGAGATAGTAGAATGCTATTTTACGGCGAACGCGCGTGGGCGACGACTCCTTAAACTGTTTCGCAACGATATATTACGGCTGAGTCCAGGAACGCCACCGTGTCTTCTAGACACGTTAGTGGTGCGGTGGGGGCGAACGGCGCTGTGAGATTCGGCTGTGCTTTATTGATCAAGGGTCTAGGCAAAGGTCCGAAGCGAGAGCTTGTTTCGTCGGCTGAAAGGCGTGCTCCTTTTCCGCAAAGCTGCAGGAAAAGGAATGTGTAGGTGGAAGAGCAGCGTTTGAGCCGACGTGAGGGTAATACAGTGAGTGAACGGAGCAGCTGATGGCATTGCAAGTATGACACAGACTCGATTTTTCCTAAAAATATGGCATTAGCTTGCTTTTCATTCACAGACCACGAGCTGTCAGTGGCGCCATCTCGTTTGGTGGGATCCAGCCTTTCCAGCCTCTGGGGCCTCCAAGATGGAATAAGCCGAAAGATGACCCGTCTTCCAGCCACGCCCACATTCGTGCGCTTTGACAGGTCGTTCCCTTGCAGGAATGCTGACTTTAGAATATTTATGATTGGCTCAATCTCTGATCGACAACTTCGGCTTTGTTTTGTGCCAAGTAAACGATGGGAACTCTAGAATAATTTGCGGCGCTACTGACCTAAATCTATGGCTATCTGGAATAAGGGCTCGTTCGGTTGCAAAACCTCAGATCAGATCTGAACTGAAAGTCCGGCAGAAAAGGACGCGTTCCTTCCTAATTTAGTACGCGTTTATGGCTTTGTAAAAGCACGGGCGTGTGCAATCTGGAGGCTGTAGAATTCAAACTGACACCAAGACCTTCAGTTCAGAAGCCTCATACGGGAAAGTTGCCAACTTTTTAGCGCACAATTCTAGCGTTTTGCGAGCGGTGAGAGAAAATCAAAACTTCGAGGCTGTGCAGCTAAAATCAATCCGAATCAACGTATTCTGAACTAAATCTGAGGCAACCGAACGACCCCTACGTTTACGTCGTCGTTAGAGATGCCCCACACACAACTCGAGACTTGGGAGCAGGCTACGATGCGTAAATTACTAAAGGTAGTTTCGGAGTTCCCTGAACCCGGCTGGGCCTCCAAATGATAAGCTTAATGACCCAATTTAAAGCGTAGACGGCAATGCGAACTGTATCTGGAGAAATCACCGTGCACTTTTGATGCCAAGGCCGCATTCGGCGGGGAATATCCTCCCCGGAAGTATTCGCAGCGGTAGTGAACCTTTTTCCGGCAAGCCAAAAATTTACGAACAGACGACACCATGCCGCACAAGCGCACGAGAAGAAAGACGGGCGATGTCTCTTCGTGAGCAATGTTTTAGAAGTTGAAAATACATTTGAAGAGCTAACCTCTTTCTTTTTTAGCTTCGATCTCTCACCTTCCGCCAATGCGAAACCTCTCCCAGTTCGCAAAGAAGCTGGTGTAGACAACGTGCAATCAAAGCGAAATAAAGCCAAGCGGAAGAAGCTCCAGGGTGGTTATGGCGAAGATGACACACCAAAGGCCTTTGCTAGACTGATGCAATTCCGTTCAACTGGCAAAGGACCGAAAGGACTGGATAATGGCGATGCTCCTAAGAGCAAGAAACGTAAATTGGACCAGGAAACCCAAAACAAAGCGTCCGAAAATACAGTCCTGCCTGTTCCGAAAATAATGCCGGGAGAGCGCATGTCTGACTTTGCTGCTCGTGTTAACCTAGCTTTACCAATTTCTGGGCTGGCGCGAAAAGGAAAGATTGCGGAGGGTGTTAGGGAACGGATGACGAAGCATGAAAAGAAGCTGCGGAAATTACAGGCAGAGTGGCGAAAGGAGGAGGCACGGATACAGGAAAAAGAAGAGGAAGAAAGAGAATTAGCTGAGGAGGAACAAGACGAGCTGGACGCGATGTGGGAGGATAAGACAAGGGAGATACCAGTTAAAGGCAAGAAGGGCAAACGAAAGAAATTAGTCGGTGAACAAGGCGGTGATGACGGAGACCCTTGGGAGGTATTAAAGGCGAATCGTGGGCAGCCAAAGGGTTTACATGATGTAGTGCAGGAGCCGCCGCAGTTCACGCGAATTCCGAAGGAGAAGTTTAAGGTCAAGGACGGAGCGCGAGTACAGATCTCAGAAGTACCCAATGCAGCTGGCAGTTTGAGGAGAAGAGAAGAACTTGGAGAGACGAGGAAGAGCATCATCGAGAGCTACAGAAAACTTATGGATGAGAAGAGGAACAATAGTTAAGCCCTTTACCATAGATGCCATGCTGAAATACGCTATATTAGCTCTATATAATGATACAACTAGCGCCGAAGCCATGCCGTAGATTCAAAACCTAATCCATCACTTCAAGCAGAGCAAGGCTCGCTCTCCAAAATCCCTTTCCACACTGCCTTCGCTTTTCAACATATGGCTCATCCATCTTTTGGCGCCTTCAATTTCCCTGGCCCCAAACTTGACAAGGACAAATCCTCTGATGGAGGCAGTGCTCCATATTAAATCGTCACTTGTTTCCTGTTTCTGTCTTGCAAGCCTTCGAGTCTCTTCCAGACTCAACTCTGCCTCTTTTGTTCCTGTATCCCATTTCCTGCCGCCTATTCGAGGCAGAAGTTCAAACTCATTCAAGAAATACTTCCCTAGATCTTCGAACAACGGTCCACGTATTATGATAGTCCCAAACACTCCTAGCCCATCCATCCTATCGACGAGCCCACCAGCGACCTTCCCACTCTCATCTAGAATAAGGTTATCCCGCAAAAGAAGTCTTTTCTTCCCCTCTTTAGTAACCGACCAAACTTCATTTTTAGATGTGTATTTATAAAAGTTCCACTTCTCCCCCCTCGCACTCCGGCCTTCACAAACCCAATCACAGACACACATACTGCCTTGAGACTCCTTCAAGTTGTATACCTGCACCTGCTCAAAGGCACTTCGCTCGAATGGCTGGACAGGGTCTGGGAGATAGCACAGTGCGGCACTGGCGGTGAGGCCCACGCTTGTGCGTTGTCCACTCACTACATCTCTGCTCGGTGTCTTGAAAATCTTCGTGCTCCCCTGCGTGAGCAAAACAAGCCTGGTTGTAGGTTCCAGGGTGACATTTAAATGAACAGTATCGCCAGCGACCAGCCCCCCGCCATAAGTGAGTAGAAAGACGGTGTGGACAAGCGTTGGTGCATCCCTGTCCGCAGTATCTGGAAGAGGAACTGCGTTAGGGGCTATGAGTTTTAGTGGGTACTGGTAAGAGAGCGTTTTAAGGACTGGTGTTGCTGGTGGGAGGAGGGAGAGGACGATTTCGCCATGGCCAGGGCGAGACGCGGAAGCTGCAAACGGATTGGAGGACATAGTAGTCCTTTAGATAATGCTATCGGTAGTGTAAATGATGTTGCATGATGGGCTGCGTCAATTGAATAGGGGCCCAGCTTATTTTTTGAGGATTTTTCTGGGCAGCAAAGCGAAGGAGCGAAGTTAACACAAATTGGCAGGAGGGGCAGTGAAGTAACACATCATAAGGAGCGCCGCCGTACCGGATCGGCTGAGCGAGAGCAAATCAGCTATGAAGGTACATCCTATATTCGCTTTTCACCCTTGACATATTCTCGTCAGATAACTTCACTCTTCCCGCATATCTTCACCGTCTGTCCTGGGGTTATCCCTCCGGGGAGCTTATCCCATGAATCGTTGGTGCACGGACGCTGCGTTGTAGAAATTGAAATATAGGGAGCAGATATGAGCATATCCTGCCCCGTAACCAAGCACGTGCTAATCTAACTGGGTTCGGCTATGAGATAACGCGGAGCGCGCTAATCAAAGCCTTGCGGTGACCTCAATCAGCCAAGACTGCTGGCGCTGGTTTTCTCTAGCGAGCTGTGCATGCCCACCTCGACAAAACGCGTCTTCCCGCACTGCGACAACAACAATCCCGCCCAACCTCATTCCATGTCAATTCGAATCTGATCTCTGTATCTGCTATAAATGCCCGCGCGCCTATCCAGCATGGAGGTATCCTCGCCAGACCCCGATACGCAGACTGGCGCAACTCGGCGCAAATCTGGACGCGTCGTCAGGAAGCCAGAATTCCTTGCAGCATCCAGCCCCACCGGCAGCGTGAAGCGCAAAAGAACCAAACAAGATGAGGAAGATGTGGGCATGGGGGATGACACGTCGGAGGAGGAGGTCGATGATGAAAGCGAGGGCGAGCCGGACGAGGAGGAAGTGAGGGAGAAGAAGAGGGCAAAAAAAGGGAAGAAGGCAGCCAGAAAGCCCGCGCCGAAAAAGTCCAAGACCAATGGCGAGACTGTTAGCCTTGCAATCCGCCCAGCTACTAGTGGGAAGGCGAAGAAGCCTAGGAAAACAAGACCGTTGAAAAATGCCCCTGCTAAGGAAGCGGAGGGACTATACGGTAAGTATTGAGTTATTCTGTTGATGATAGAACACTGATCATTATACCTTGCAGCCGAAGTCTTCACGCAGGGACATACCCTCAAAGATGTTGCAGCTCAATGGGTGTCCGATTTCAACAAACACGAGTCCCGAGCAGTGGCCGAGATTGTTAATTTCGTTCTAAAGTGCGCGGGATGCGATCTTAAGGTTGACATCCATGACATCGAAGATCCAGATAGTTGCGCAAACAAGTTAACGGATATACAAGAGGAGTATCAGGCAGTAAGCTAGAGCTGCCCATTTCTGAGACGCGTGCTAACCATGTTTAGCAAAACATCACAGACTATCCCTTAATCGCCAAAGGAAGAGGCACTGCCTCCTTCAAGCATTCTCTTGCCGGCTTCTTCCATTCACTCATCGAAACTCTTGCGAAATCCGGACTCCTTTTCGACAATATTGAGCTTATCGAGAACATCGAAGTATGGATAAGTACCATGTCATCCGCCAGCAATCGCCCGTTCAGACACACCGCAACCGTTGTTTCCCTCGCCATCGTCAGCGCCCTATGCGATGTAGGCAAGGATCTCGTCGAAAACACAGCCATGACACTACGACAAAGCGAGTCGGAAGCGAAAAAGGCACGAGTGAATAAGGGTAGAGTTGCTGCTCTAGAAAAGAAGGCCAAAGAATCCGGTCAAAGGCAAGAAGTTCTTGATGGCTTCATCAAGGATTGGTTTGATACTGTGTTTGTTCACCGATACCGAGACGTGGACCCCAAGATACGAGTGGAGTGCGTTGAGGCACTCAGTGAATGGATAATGACTTATCCGGATCTATTCTTTGACGGCCATCATCTACGATACCTAGGATGGGTGCTGTCTGACACCCATGCACCAACTCGACATGAGGTTGTAAAACAACTCCAAAAATTGTTCCGCGATAAGGACAAACTTGGCGGACTTAAGACATTTACGGAACGGTTCCGGGCTAGAATTGTCGAAATGGCCACACGAGACGCCGAAGCCACTGTTCGCGCAGCTTCAGTCGAACTTCTGGACATCCTCCGAGAGGCCGGCCTGCTTGAGCCTGATGACATCGATTCCGTCGGTAGGTTAATATTTGATTCGGAGCCACGAGTTCGAAAAGCTGTCGTCGGGTTCTTCGCCGAGAACATTAATGGAACGTACGAGAATCAAATCGACGAGATGGGTGGTCAAGAAGCTCTCCAAGAAGCACTGGTTACTGTTGAGAACAACGACAATGACAGCCCTAGGCTCGAATGGCTGAAGCTTAAATGCCTAGTCGAACAGCTAGCAATATACGATTCCGAAGAGGCCGAACTACCGAGCCAAATAGAGCAGATCCCTGGATCACATTTTACACTGATTGCGGCCGGGATTGAGTCTCGCTTCTCACTCGCTGCCCAGGCCCTCTATGACTATATTCCTGAGATTAGGCAGTGGGAGGTTCTGGCTGGTTACCTTCTATTCGACCACTCACAGACCACTCAGAACGGATCCACGGAAGATGTGGATATGATGCTACGGCAGAACTGCAAGCTAACGGAGAGAGAAGAGATCATCTTGCTTGAGATCCTGAACGCGACGGTCAAGCTCCGCCTTACCTCAGAATCAGATAAGGACAAGAAGGCCAAGAAGACAAAAGCCCAGAAACGAGAACTACTCGAAACGCAGGAAGAAGCTGCAAGCCATCTTGCCGTGCTGATCCCGCGCCTCCTTAAGAAATTTGGCGCCCTGCCTGATGCCGCATCTTCTGTCCTCAACCTCGAACGAGTTCTAAATCTGGACGTCTTCCAGGAACTGCGCCAGGACTCGACGCTGGCAGCTCTGCTCGACGACATCAACAAGCAATTCCTGACGCACGGCAACGAGCGCGTGCTCATGGAAGCCAGCGAGGCACTCCGGCACGCGCAGAGCTACGAAGAGCTGAAAGAAATCACCGAAGGCCGCGTGCAAGCCCTATGGGACGAGACGATGAACGCTTTCAACACGCTCAAAAAGGGCCGCGACCTCACCACGCGCGGCAGTCTGAGTGCCAACGTGCTGACCGGCGTCTCCAACACCGTCCTGCGCATTGCGAACCTCGCCAGCATCTCCGACTGTACCGAAATCCTCGAAACCGCGCCCGCCGCGCCACCCATTGCTGCACTCATCGACCTAATCGGCCGCGGCGTGCCGGCCGCGGACCTGGATCCCGAGACGGACGCGCAGGAGGACGTGCTGACTTCGACCACGTTCCGCGCGCTACTGCCCTACTTCATGTGGAAAGTGTCGCACTGGGCGACACACCTGCAAGCAGGGACGGCGATCCCGGACGCGGACGTGACGGCCGTCGCCGAGCGGCGCGACGCGTGCATCATCGCGCTCACACAGGTCATGGAGGAGCGCCGCGCCGCCGACGACCTGCGCCTCGACGCCACGTGCCTGCTGTTGGACCTGTACAACATGTTCCCCGCGTTGCGGACGGCGCGGGCGCGCGCGAGCGCGAAGCAAGCGCGCCGCGCGGGCGATGACGACTGGGAGGCCCTGGAGCAGGAGGTCGACGCGCCGGTGCAGCGGCTGCTGCTGAGCATCCTGGGGGCGGCGGAGAAGGCGTTTGCGAAACGTGCAGGCAAGACGCTCGAGGCTGGCGACGTCGATGACGAGCCGGTCGATCCGGACGAGGAGCCCGAGTCGGAGAGCGAGGATGAGGGTGACGATATGGATGAGGCCGCCCGTGAGGAGAAGCAGCATCGTGCCCTGATTGCTGAGCAGCGGCTCTGTGAGCTGGGCTCGCGCATAGTTATGGGGATTGCGGCTGGGGTGTTGGATGGGAAGGAGGGGAAGAAGGGGGAGATGGGGCCGGTGAGGAAGAGGCTGGAGAGGAATAGGGCCCGCCTGGGACAGAACTGGAAGGAGGTGGTTGCGCATCTGGACGCTGCGAAGAAGGAGAAGGCGAAGGGTGGAGTGAAGGCCAAGGCCAAACAGCCGCAAGGCAAAGCCGGCTCCAAGGAGAAGAGCACCAAGAGCAAGGAGATTATAATTGAAGATGATGAGGACGATGAGGAAGAGAGGGGTGAAGAAGATGAAGGAGAGGGCGAGGGGGAGCTAAGGGCGAGAGGCCTTGTTATTGAGGACGAGATCGAGGATGAAGGAAATGAGGCTGTTCCCGCGCCCACAGATGAAGTCGAGAGCGTGTTAGGCGATTGATGTGTGGAATTGACGGCGGTAATGACATGACTTGATTTCCTTTCGCCACCTATACATTTAGCGGGCGATTTCACGGGTGTGGCTTCTGTCCTGTTCTTCGCATCATGGGTCGGGCTCCATTGCTGTGCATAGCTCGAGGTGTCTGTTTAGGAGAATGTGGAATTCGATGCACTCATCAGTTTTTATCTTCAGCGGCTCCGAGAGCATTTGCGTGACTTTACCATTGACGATCTTGTGCTGGAGGCTGTATGGGAGGTATCAACGGATTTACCTTCGAAATGTCATTCCGGGAGGCCATCTTTGTACCTTGGGGGGTCAGCATAACATAGCCTTCAGTGTACGTGGCAGATGCCAAGAATATCGTGTCCCCATACATTATTCTCGACATATTTCTAAGACGGTTCGCCTTTCGATCAGTCTTTAGCAACTTATAGGTGTTGGTAGGGGGGGTTAGGGCATCCACAGGAGCTTCCTAATATCACGTGATGGCTTCGCTTGTTGTGTATATTCTCATCCTTCGTGACTACTCCACCTTATGGAGTCCTCACACACCATACACTTGCATTCCCGCGTGACATAGGGTTTTTTGTAATCCCAAACGTTTGGAAAAAATAATTCCTACAGTCGCAAATCCACAATCTTCAGTATAACGGTCGCGTTTTTCTAAGTAATTCTATGCTACTATTGTGCGTGCTTCGAATCTGGCGATCTAGCATTGAAGCGCTCCAGGGATTTCTATCCCATGCGCCGTCGAGAAAGGCGTACGCATAGGCGAACCAACCAGAGTCACTAGATTGAATCGAGTTTTGACGAAATAATGTCGTGAATTTGATCAACGAATTAAGGCTCTAAATCATTATAATAAAGCTCAAACTTGATATATAATTGACTCTATCGTGTGCTAATTAGGCTAGCAAGGTGCATAGAGCACAGCCGAATTGAGTCCTCGGAGGAGCGCATTAATGTTTTGGTGTTCGCGCACGGGCCTCTTTTGGTGTACGCCTTAGCGGCGCATGGGATAACCTTTTTCTATTCTTTTAACGCTCGAACGCTAACGCATGATCACGGAAGCTCTATACCCCCGTCTATGCCACCACACCGAGATGCTGAATGCCAAAAAGAAATTGAAAGCAAGACCGAGGAAATCAGGCAGAAACTCCCGGTTGCAGTAGTAACAGAGAATAGCTCGAGAATAGCTCACTCAGCCTTCTCAACCCAGTCCTCAAACGTCCAGTCCTTCACGCCATCCCCAACCGTGAATCGATGGCTCGTGAACGTGATCTCAGCATACAGCTCCCTAGCCGCTGCCCTAGCCTTCTTATGCCAAGGCCCCAGCCCACCCTCCCTCGCATCCTCCTTGCTCCTCCACAAGCCTGCAACTCGTTAGCACAACCTTCCACCCATCGCACCCCGCATATCCCCCCAAAATTGACCAGAGAACAGAAAAATAGCAGGGTCAGGTTAGATCTTACAAGTCGCCAAGTTCCTCCTCTCCTCGTTCGGCGCCCCGAACCAGTACTTCAGCAGGCCGCCGCTCTCGGTCGCCTCGCCGTGCGAGTGGAAGTCCAGCTCGTACAGCAAGGTGTCGTCGATGACGGGCTTCAGCTTCGAGCGGAAGATAACGACGTAGAACGAGTGCGCGGTCCACTCATGGCCTGCGGCGACGCAGAGCTCGCGCAGTTTGTTGAGCACCTTGGACCAGTTGAGCGATTCGACGTACGCTGCTGTGGCGTAGTCCTGGCGAATTGGACGCAGGACGCTCAAGGCTTTGGCGAAGAGGCGGTTGGGGAGGTCGAGCCTGGTTAGGTCGAGGAGGTGGTGCTCCTCGTTGTAGGGGGAGGAGATTAGGAATGTTGAGAGTGGGATTTCTGGTTGGGGGTCTGGGGAGACATCTCCTATAGCGAGCTGTTGGGAGGCGGCTGCTTTGAATCTGAGAGTGTCGAAGTCCTTGGTTACGGACGTGTGGTTGAGAACGAGCGTAGAGTGGTCGTCGATCGTTGTGTTTTTGGAGGTCTTTGTAAATGCACTAAGAAAGAGGAAAGCATCGATTCCGGGAGCCATAGCTGGTTGGTTTGTGAAACAGATGGTAAGATAGAGGGTTTAATAAACAAGCCCTTTTATAGTAGGCTGTAGGTAGAAAATCGTAGGTCTCTCGGGAGTATTTCGAAATTGCCTTGGCTTAGCTTGTTGAGTACCTTGTAGCACGTCAAACAAGCGAAAGTTATGTGATAATCCGAAGTCCGAAAAGCGGAGGTTCGCAATGGATATCTGAATTGATTACCCGCTCAGAATGAATTGAGAAATAGCAATGAGAGACAATAAGAAAGAAGGGAGCGGAGAGGCACAGTTATACATGCTTTGAGAGTGGAAAAGTCAATAATTGTGGTCAGCGATGAGAAACATTACGCAACGAAAATACCTTATCACGCAATCCTACTGGCCATTCAACCATGTAGAGTAACAAAAGTTCCGACATACCGGTACACGCGACATTCCGGAACATTTCTGCCTCATTCGGATTAATCGCCTCATTCCGGAATAAGGTAGTGCCCTAAAAGTGATATATATAGGTTTCTGCGGTTATGTTAAGCTTAAAGTTGCCTCTAGTATTAGTTTAATACAACTCTACAATTATAAGGGCTTCTATAGAGGGCAGAGGTAGATCTTGTAGTAGAGTTCTTAACTTGTGAGGCGACTTGGTTCTCTCTAATTACCCTAATTTAGCTTAGCTTAGGGCGCCTTGCAATCAATTAAAATTTGTCCACGACCAACCTTAATTTTGGCGTACATAGAAATCCTAATCGTCATAAGGAGGCGTTAGATACGTTATTAGCGCACGCAGTAAAGCTTTTTTATACTCTATCGTGGATATTAGAGCCCTTTCATATAAGATCTTTTCCGGATGAAGCTGTCGATCCAGGTCAGATTTTGATGAACACCCTGTTCCTCTTCTAATTGCTTATCACTTTATGACTTCATACTATTTCTATTACCCTTCCATTACCTATTAGCAATGTCGATCAATTGGCTATGAGGTAACAGCTTCAAATCGACGTCAGTGTCGACGTCAGTCTGTGCCACCTATCTAGTGTATATAGTAAGGCTCTAGGGCCTATTGCAATAAGACAGAGTCATCATTCTTTTCATCTTTTGGTCCTCCGATCGACAGAAGCTGATCAAAGCGATACACGACTCATTCTAGAACAAGGACGACTCGTTCCGGAATGAGCCAGAAACGTTCCGGAATACCGCGTGTACCGGTATCAGCCGGAACAGCAAAGCCGAGTGTAGATTTGATCTCTGGAAGACAGGCTGAACAGTCGGGGGCCCGGAGAGCTTCGTGCAGTGCATATCTGCCATCAGATGGCCTATTGGGTCTTAAATGGACGAGGAACCTGCATGTGTGGACGCGAGGGTTGGATTCCAGCGGCCCACTCGCGCTGCCCAAGGGACCGAACCCCTGGCGTGCTGAACAAAAGGCTCCAGACCACAGCACCGTGTCGCCCATACTGATTCGTTAGGTCGCTACTGTTGACGTGTACTAACACAGAAAATGTTCTGAGAAGAAGCCAACTCACCAGACAGCAGACCACTGCAGGCGGAAATATCCTCGAGGTAGGGACGGGCATGCCGCTATATAGCGTGAAGAAATAGAAAAGGGGAGAAATCTGAATACGAACAAATGCCAGCTTCATTGTGGCACAGCAAGGAAATCAGTTAGGAGAGCATACAGCTTTTTGACCGAACTTCAATTACTGAACCAAGAGTAGTCTAGGTTCGCAGCGGATAAACAGCCCATGGTAAAAACGTAAAAAAAAGGAGGCACTGTTTGTAAGTGGGAATTGAATTGTATGTGGTAAACAGATTTTCTGTAAAATGCTTTCCGGTTTTTGGGCCTAAAGGTAAGAGCGGTTCCCTGTACCATCTAACCCTCGTCTCTCGCCGGGCATATGTGCATTCGCAATAACCCTTCTCTTTCCTCTACTTGAATCTAACTGGTCTGCTAGCGGTAGGACTGGAATTTGATGGCGAGAATTTATGGATTTTGGCTAAAAGCAGAAGGATATCGCTAGAAAGCGCCGTCGAGGGAGTTACTAATATTCTGCCACCTAAAGGCAGCTAGGAGATAAAAGCCCCAGAACTCTCTGATAAGCGGGTTCGCAAGCCGAGTAGGGCGTGTATACAACAGCTGTGTTTAAATAGAATTTATGAGAGTGGCCGTGGGTTCAGGAGAACAATGACCGCGGACGTAGCCCGGCGCACCGGCTAAAGGCATTCAGCAGCTTCATTCGCTATATACCTTTAAAAGCTTGCTTGAGGTGAATAATACTGCGTAGTGGCTAACCCCTGTGACCATGTTCCGGGTTTACCAAACAAAGACAAGCCTTGTTAAATCCCACGGTAGAGAAAAGATGTAAATGTGAGCGTCTGACGACGTAGATGTGAGCGTCCGACGACATGGATGTGCCAAGAAGCATGCAAAAGTAATGCCAATATAGTAGTGAAGTCCTCCAGAGGATCTGAAAGGGGTATAAAGAGCTTGCCGCTTAGCGTAGCCTTTCTCAGTTTGTAGTATAAACGTTTGCAGGTTATTCTTCGTAGTGACATTTACAGTCTCGAGAGAACGAATCCACGGGAGAAACGGACCGGCTGATGGAAGATTTTTGAAAACCCATCCAGCTAGTTTACAGAAATGGATATAAACGATATCAGCTAGAATAAATCCCGTTAACTTATCAAGGGGCCTTGTCAATAGTTATCAAGATGAAGGGTGAGGTTACGGAAGGAGCTGCTTTGATATGCGAGCCAGTTATGAAAACGCACGGACACACCGCATAACTAATTCATAATGCTTACGCTGCTCGCTACCACTCACGTTCGGTTTAAGTTAAGATTTGCCGCGGCTAAATGTTATTAGGATAAGTGCAATACGTACCAAGCTCTTACAAATAAACTTGAATCTTTAACTATGGAAGGGTTGGTAGCATCTGCGGGCTTGCATAATGGTGATCGTTGCCCGTTTTAGAGTCTTTCTGTTGAACGGACGATCAGGGATGAGAACTCTATCTATTGAATATGGCTCTAGAGCCTCTATATATACATAAGGAAGGGGTAGTAGACTACTTGGTGACCGAGTCGGTGACAGTAGTAAGACGGTAATAAGTCCGTCCGATTTAGGTCGACACTTTCCCATTGTCCGAGATATTGTCCAGTCGTACTCCATTGACCCCAGCATACTCAATAGCGATTTTTACTAGCACGAAGCACGATAAAAGGTAGGAATTCAGCGCCGACATCCTGTCTGTAGCACCCTTGATCTCGAAGCCTTGATCTTACACACGGCAAAGGTCATTTCGTCTAAAGGATCCAACAACTTTACCTATTCATCTACCGCAATTTCATATTCGGCTCGAGAACCACGCCAATAGAGCCTGAAAACCTGAGTCTTATTACATTGTAGAAACACTCCAGTAGCCGTAGGATTCTATATTACAGTTGTCCCAAACATTCGATGCATTCGCTGCCATTTCGTGTTTGTGCTATCGCTGTCGCTCCAGTCTGCGGCAAGGATTGGTACTCCGTACTCCTGGATACAACACTCAAACGGATTGCTAGATGCCCTTTTTTCTGCATCGCTGGCGGCAGGTAGCATTGTGCCGGCAGACTTGAGCTCTTCCAGGTCACCCCAGAGAATGAAGAGTCTTTCCTTCAGCTCAGCAAGGCTTCGGGAATCTTTTCGAAGACTGCGACTCATGGATTAGCATTCGCAAATGCAATTTTGCTGTATCTGGGAAGACTCACTCTGTTGCATCCATCTTGAGCAGAAATTCTGCATCGCTCTGTGTGACCAGCAAATTGAGTCTTGCATGGGGATCCTTCACACTAGAAGGGATCGTTGCGTCTTCCACAAGGAGACAAAATACCCATTCCCAGCCTTTAGTCATCGGGGATTCTGCCAGATAGTCCCCATCATCATCAGTGTTGCATGGGGTATCGTTGTACGTAGCGTCGTTCAAAGAACGCGCAAAGTCTTCGAGCCTAGGAGGCCAGAAATCGACAACACGTACACGCGCTCGGTATCTTGCATTGACGAACGGTAATTTAGTTTCGATGCCATTTGGTGTCTTGTTATTGAGGTAAGGGTTTTCTAAAATGGATGATATTGAAGAAATTCGAATCTCAGGATAAGCACATCGGACTGCTTAGGTTAGTGGGGCCGTGGCGGTACGTCGGATAAGGAACGTACTGTATTGATTCTTTATAGGAGCCATGAAGATTGAGCTCTCGGATCCCTCATTAGTGCTGGCCTTCTTTTCCTGTAATTTGGCTTTTTGAGCTTTCCTCTTCTCTTTCCTTGTCGTAGGCTTGTTGCTTGCGCCTCCACCATTTGATGCGCCGTATCGCCTCTCGTAATCTGCCTTGCGCTTCTTTATCTTACTGATTCGTTGGTCACTAGCAGCAAGTTTCCGTACATCAACTTGATCTGGAAATTTGAGGTCCTGATGAAGAGCACCCTCCAGTTTTTCGTTTTGGGAGTACTTGATGTGAACATTCCTCAGGAAGACAAAATCCCCTTCCTGGATATTGCCTCGCGCCCAGTCGGAGTGAGGGTACCAGAGTCTCACAGGCAGTGTCATTTGGCCAAAGGGCCCTTGCCATTGTTTCTTTGGTTGGTTGGATGTGTAATTGTACACATCACCGTCACGACCATCTCCTTTAGAGAGCTGTTCTGGAGACTGGTAGGGATATAGCAAACTGTTCTCAGTGTAGTCGGTGATATATATATCTATTTCACCCATTCCTGGATATAATTTTACTATTTCACCAACCAGATCCACGTACTGTTTAGGCCCAATGTCCTTGATAAGAGCGGATTTGTTGTTCTTAATGAATGGAACAGCCTTAGCGGCTTGGCTTGCTCCAGGCGTTGACATTGGTACGCCCGGATGGCTCGATGGGAATAACGGAGCCCCGGCTGGGGATTCTAGAGCATGGAGAGCAATAGCATACATTTGCTCCGCAAGTGTTGGAGGGCGGCATCCCGGTGGCGTAGCCGTGTGAGAAAGAAGCTTGCGTCTACCTGCGATTGCATCCTTCAATTCGGGAACAGGAATAGAGTCTGCCGGGAAGACGATGGCCTCAGTCGACCGGTTTGAAAGTCCTATCAATCCAAATCTAGCGTCTTTTTTCATCTAGGAAAATGAATTAGTGAGTAAGCCTGGTGATTCTAATTGAACCATATTCTACCCTGACGTTACGAAGAACAACGACGTCTCCAACCGCCTGAATTCGTGGAAGTGACAATTCAAGCGGCTGAAATATTCTCACCCGCAGTCCAGGCTCAACAGAGGAGGTGTTGACCCACGAGGGGTCATGAATGACGCAAGTACAAGTATAGTCTAATCCTTGTTAGCATACTACAATATACTAAAACTCTGAGGGTTTACCAGTTCCGCGAGATTGAGTGATGGGGAGAAAGTCCACAACTACCCCCATGAGATTAAGGAATTGACCCTCCGAATTGGAAGCTTTTTGTAAGGATACGAAGCCATCAGGCAGCTTTGGGTCCATGTTGAGCCTTATAGTTTAAGATATAGTTGTAGCGTGCTTAAGCGGATCTCCAAATTGACCGTCGCGTCGCGTCTGAAGCAGAGCCCAGAGGAAGGCTTTCACCGACAACGTTTCTCAGCACAATATTTTGTCTCTAATTGTGAGCTGTTCAAGTTACCTTCAGTAAGGAACCTGTGGTAGAGCACGGTAAACATGGTAGCTAGGATTGTGCGCTAGAGGATGCTGCGGGCTTGTGCGTTAGAAGGACTATTGACTTAACAACGATTATCTCTTTCCATCGGAGAGAAACGTGACAAACAAAAGTGCCATAGTAAAGCTGCAATGGCCCTTAAGTGATTGCTTCGGTTGCCTACGGGTGTGTAGGTCAAGAGTGAATGCTGCTGAGTCACCCCGCACTAGTTCTCGAAACAGCGTCCTGCGCAGCGAATCTGCCCGCAGTTATTTTCCACAGCAGCCTCTCTACCTACCCCACGACACGACCCGACTTCCCACTTTCTACCCCTCCAACAACCAATCCTCACCTAGAGGCTAGTTTCAGAGGACACCATCTGCAGTCTTTAATCACTTTACTTCAGATTCTTCACCACCCTTTGCCAGCATCATGGCCGAACGCTACATCCCGGAACATCGTCGCACGACCTTTAAGGCGAAGAGCGTTTTCAAGCCTGAAGAGCTCCGCCGTCGCCGCGAGGAGCAGCAAGTCGAAATCCGCAAAGCTAAGAGGGAGGAGAACATTGCGAAGAGGCGAGGCATCGCTGGCAGAGATGCTCCCGGTGCCTCCTTAGGCGCCGCTCCCGACAGTGATGATGAAGGGGGGAATATTGAGAATCAGGTATGTTACCTCAGCCGTGTTTTTATTAACTCATTATATCTCTACATGAGGTTACGCTACGCCACGCTACACCTTTCCGTCTATCATATCCTTCTCCCTTAAAAAAGCGATGGGTCTCTCGGCTGTGGTTTTGTTTTGCCTGCTTGATCGTTGGCGAGAGATCTGGCCACCACATCTTATCCTTATCCATACAAACCACCAATCCGACTTCGGAGAGAATGGATTGGTAGCAATGGAAAGTAGAAAACTTCATAGCTAACAAAATGGTTATCTGCAGCTCAATGAGGAACTTCCCCAGATGGTCAAAGGGGTCTTCTCCGACCAGATTGACGAACAAATTCAAGCGACAACAAAATTCCGAAAGCTCTTGTCAAAGGAGCGCAACCCGCCCATCGAGCGAGTAATCGAGACCGGCGTCGTCAGCAGATTCGTGGAGTTCCTGAGATCACCTCATACCCTGGTTCAGTTTGAGGCTGCTTGGGCTCTTACAAACATTGCCTCGGGTTCTGCTCAACAGACACAGGTTGTCATAGAGGCTGGTGCAGTTCCTATATTCGTTGAACTGCTCAGCAGTCACGAGCCAGATGTTAGGGAGCAAGCGGTTTGGGCACTCGGCAATATTGCCGGTGACAGCCCAACGTGTCGGGATTTCGTCCTTCAAGCTGGAGCTCTTCGGCCACTCCTCGCTCTTCTTGGAGATAGTCGTAAGTTGAGCATGCTCAGGAATGCTACCTGGACCCTGAGCAACTTCTGTCGTGGAAAGACTCCACAACCTGATTGGCAGACGGTTAGTCCCATCCTTCCGTCCATGCTCTGCATTCTTGGCATATATGACTAATATTACAAAACAGATCCAACCAGCCCTTCCAGTCCTCGCTAAGCTGGTCTATTCTCTCGACGATGAAGTGCTCATCGATGCTTGCTGGGCCATTTCGTATCTCTCTGATGGCTCGAACGACAAGATTCAGGCGGTCATTGAGGCTGGAATTCCTCGTCGCCTTGTAGAACTATTGATGCACGCTTCGACCTCCGTTCAGACCCCAGCACTTCGATCTGTCGGCAACATCGTTACCGGCGATGATGTCCAAACACAGATTATCATTAACTGCGGTGCCTTGCCAGCTCTTCTCTCTCTCTTGAGCTCTACCAAGGATGGTATTCGTAAAGAAGCTTGTTGGACCATCTCAAACATCACTGCTGGTAACTCCACACAGATCCAAGCGGTGATTGATGCCAATATAATTCCGCCTCTCGTTCACCTTCTCCAAAACGGTGATTTCAAGACGAGGAAGGAAGCTTGCTGGGCAATCTCTAACGCAACCTCTGGTGGCCTTCAAAAGCCTGAACAAATCCGGTACCTTGTCCAGAGCGGTTGCATTAAGCCGCTTTGCGATCTCTTAGCATGCCCCGACAACAAGATCATCCAAGTTGCTCTTGATGGCCTGGAGAACATCCTCAAAGTTGGTGAAATGGATAAAGAAGCTTCTGAGCAGACCGGCGACCCAATCAACCGATATGCGCTTTTCATTGAAGAAGTTGGCGGTATGGAGAAGATCCACGATTGCCAGAACAACGCCAACGAGGAGATCTACATGAAGGCGTACAACATCATCGAGAAATATTTCTCTGATGATGAGGACAATGCAGGCGACATGGCCGAGCTTGCGCCTCAGCAGGCCCAGGATGGCCACTTCGGTTTCGGTGCTCAACAGCAGCAACAGAATTTCAACTTTGCTAACGGTGGTGACTCCATGGATATGTGAGTACCTCCAAAAAAAAAACAAGCCAAGAAAAAATACCTACGGCCGCTACCCAAGCCCACTGCCTGAGCGACAGCATTATACCCTCGGCCATGAACTCCAACGCTCTCGATGGGTTGAATTGGAATCTTAGTGCTATCGCATATGGCTTGCGAGCCCTGCTGACTCCTTCCTACCACCTCTTCAATATCTTAGTTTTAGTGGAGGAGCGGTGTCTCCAGTCCCTACTATATCATACGATGCACGAATGCGCCCCACCATCCCCGCTCACCCCACACTCATACCCATACGTCAAAATCGCCCCATCCGATTCGGCCCTCCCCCAGCTAACCATCCATCTATACCCACATCCCCTCAAAACAAACGAGTCGACCCCTTCGTCATGACCGATTATGAAAGCATTAAAAGATACACCGTCATGTAATCTCCCCCCTTTTCTGTTTATCTTCGTCTATCCCAATCGCCAGCATCACATCCCCGGCGCAGATGTTTTGGTTGTCCCCTCCCCATTTTTCTTTCCTTTTCTTGAGACTAGGCTGGATTGGGCTGAGGCGGACTGAATTGAAAGGGACCTTCATCCTTCTTTTGCTTCAATTCACGGGTTGCTTGCTTTCAGAACTGTAATTTGCGAGTGTCAATAGATCGATAGTAAGGGAATGGGAGATGATTAGTTCATTGATTGTTATTAGAGTGAATGATGAAGTGGGTTGTGTCCCAAGGGAACATAGGCTCGAATGTGTGAATAGAGGCATTCGGCCAGTTCCGCGGAACGACCTCTGGACATTATTACGAATGCCCGCGGAAACATAAAGCTGAGCTGAAGCGCTCAATATCTCAATGCACAATCAATCTATTTTCATTTCTGAGGTAGTCAATTACTTCATCTGGCGCGTTCCTGGAATACTGTGCTTTCGCTCCACATGCTTACCTGAACACAGTGTCCTTGAATACATCTAATGCCTTACACCAAAACACCCTTTTTGCCGACATCAACGCGCCTATACACTGAACGTGCTTGCTCTGCAACTGAAACCAAAAAGAAAAGCTACGCCCTACGTCCATTTTTGCTTTACACTTCCACCATCTCACATTCACTCCGCCCGTAATCGTGACATTGCCGCGTCTAACTTGTCCTTGGCCACTCCGTAGCTGGGCGTAGCAGCACCCGAGTTCTCGTGTGCGACCGGCTGCGAGATTACAGTTTTATCCGGGCCAGTGATAGTCTGGCCTTTAGTCTGTGCGAACTGAGCAGAGCGCGAGTGCGCCGGATTGGGGCTGTAAAACTTATCGATGATGGGATGGATCATGACAGTTTGTTTGTAGATTGTCAGGGTGGAGTTTGTGGGGACCGTCACCCAATTATCTGCTCATCATTAGCAAAACGGTGCTTTGAAATCTGTGCGGGGAGATGCTGGGTGCTAAGGATTTCTGACTCACCTCGCTCAAATGTTAAGGGCTCGCTGGCCACAAGGACAATGTCTGACCCCTTGTCTCGCCGCTCCATCTTGTAGTCCTTTTCTCCGTCCTGGCACGCTTTACTGTGCTTCTGCTCCTTCCAGCTTGTGCCGGACGAGAAGAACAAGCTTGCCGCCTCGTCCGTGCAACTGCTCACATACCTTGTGCAGACAACACTGTGTCCGTCCGTCACAGCGAAATTCAGTAGACTACGCGAGTCCTCTGTGCGCAAGTCCTCAGGGATCTCGGCGATCAAGGTATTGATCCTTTCAATAGTCCTGAGAATCGCTTTCCGCAATACGGTATGCCCAAACCCGCCTTCACTGGGTTCCTTGTCCGGCGAATGGCCCATCCGGTCCATACTATCTAGAAACAGCGCAAATGCCCACTCGCTGTCCGTACTTCCTTGCACGTTTATGAACCAGGTGTCTCCCAGAGAACTGGCGAGCCTGCGTTTGACGTGCTTCCAGCCTCCAATCCCGCCATTGTGCATGAACATGAGGCTGCGGTAGCGGAAAGGGTGGCAGTTACTGTCAGAGAGGTTACCCTCAGTGGTGGCGCGAACATGGGCGAAGATGAGAGACGAGGTCGTTTTAGACGCGAGACGTTCGAGGTTGATGCAGTTCCATGCGGGAATGGTGGAGGTAAAGATGCAGGGCTCTGGGCCTAGGAGAGGAGAGGTGTAGTAACCGACACCGAAACCGTCGCCATTATGAGGTCGTCGGTGGTCCTGGGGTGGAAGTGTTAGTACAAGAATTAAGGGAGACTAGATGTTTGTACCAAGCGCAGACGGGAGTCATAGGACTGAGTGAGGATAGAATGGGTGGGATCGAGGATCAGCTTGGACAAGAGGATCTCGTCCTTGCCTTTGTACACCTAACAATCGGATTAGAAGCTAAGGCATGAAGGAGGCAAGTCCGCAACTCTCACCAAAAATCTACACATTATTATCGCATTCGCAGTGTAAAGCTAGCAGTAAGCCAGAAAATAAGAGCTGGGGGAGAAGATCAATGCTACAATTCAGTATGCTGTGGAGTGCTAAGCTGGTTAAACTAACGTATGGGCTTTTGACGGTTGGGGGTTTTTAACGGTTTTACTACCGCTTGCCTGTTTAAGCTTAGCGACTTATACTGCCGCTTCAAGAATCAAAACATTAAATTCCTTAATACTTAACGTAATCCACCCCCAAGCTGGCTATACCCCTAAGCTAGCCACCTCAAAACCTTACCAAAAATTAGAAAATTCTTACTTTAATATCTTAATAAGTACTTAATAATAAATTCTAAAAATTTAGATTTAGACTTTTATATGCACTCTGCAGCTTCTATTAAAATTATATAATAATTAGTGGCCGTCGAAAACGGACTCTACACCTGTACGTGGTGACGGCTACGAACCTGGGTCTTCGAAGTTCAGACTCAGAGCCAACGCAGAGACGTCGCACAGCGTGCAATACGACTTCGTGGTGGTGGTTGCGAGCGTTATGGGCGGTAGTGAAAAGTTTTCACATGGGATGGTGAGATCTTGAAAACCACCACTAATGGTACCCCTTTACGATAATAGCTACTTCTACACTGCTCTATTAGGGCACCTGTACGATCCAACATGGATGTGTAGTATTCGATAACATCCCCCGACCCCCAATTAAAAGCATCGACGACCTCACATCGACGAACGGCGACTGCGAATAAACGAGCAAATATACGGCCCCTCCTAACCCCTAGGGCGATCGCCCGCGGAGCATGCGGTTACTCGCCGTCAACTACCAAATACCTAGCAGCCTGGATTGCGACCCACGGTTCTCCTTGTCTCCTTTCAAGGAGTGGTAACCCTTGGAAAGGGCCTAGCTGGGGCCTAGGCATAAAAGATACCCAAAACACAACACAATATATCCCGCTGTTAGTATTATTGTAACGGAATCTTGTAGCTTAGACTACGGTAGGTTCTATTATTGGGCTAGGTATATAGGTATAATAAAACAACAATGTAATAATAACTGGTGGAGTAGTTGCCTAACAGATTAACTCTAATTATATTCTAAGATTTACTACAAGGAGAGAACTATCTACGGTAGGGACTGAGGTCCTTTAAATATATAACCATACTCCTAAGAAATCCTCTCTTGTATGTGAGGTACGTGTTATATATATTATACATAAACATATACTGCGTATACTCTGTACACCGCGTATAATATTATATGACTTGCTTACTATTCCTTATTACATAGTTCCACCAGATCTATTCTAGACTGTGCCTATATTAACTAACTAGCTTCCTCTGACTCTTCTCCAAGTAGTTATAATATTGTACTTAAAGCGTCCGTAATACTATCTCCTTTCTTTTTATCTTTGTTCTTAAAGATTTCTAACATCTCTAAGTTGTCTACTAGAGGTGTAATATCCGTTTAATTAGTCTAGTTAATATCCTTACTTATTATACCTAAAGCTTCTTCTTCTTTATAAGCGTAACGTTATGCTCGCACTGTGGCTGCCATACTGTTGCTTAGTAAGATAATGTCATCTCCGTATTCTTATTATATAAAAGCGGGGTTAGTGTGTGTTATAATAGTAAGTCCCTTATTTTAATAACCCTTATCTTGTTTAGAGTGTACTAAAGCAAATATTTAATTATTCTACGATGTTCGCTCTATTTCTAATACTAAGTGTGCGCGTCCTATGACTTTTAATAGTCTTTAAGTTCCCTAAGTAACTTATTATAGGGTCTCGTGTTTAATCTGCCGCTATAAAGCTTAAGTCTGAGTTGGCCGCTATATGCGCTAAACTCTACCGTTCTGCTAAAGAAACCGCTTGGGCCCTTAAGGCTTAATATCGCTCCTTTAAGTCTTAGTAGGTTGCGTTTACTTAGTTAACCCATCTTAAGAAGGTTTATAAGAAGGTTTATTCTAAAGAGTGGAAACTTATTTAATAGGGTCTTAACAAACTAGGTAATAAAAGGGCTAGCTCTTCTCCTATAAGGGAAACAACTCTAAGTAGCTTAGTAATTGCTCCTCTTAGGTCCCCCTTAGGTAACTTATTTTTTAGCGATTCCTTTTTATTAATATTGCCTAACCTGCTCTCTTCTAATACTCCTATACCTTTCCTATAGCTTTCTCTAGGTTGCTTAGTAGTTCCTAGGTAGTCTTACTATAGCCTATCTACTTTACTTTATACTATATTTCGTTGTCTATGTTCTTATAACTAACGATCTTTAAAACTTGCTATTTGTCTTCCTCTTGCCCTCTATATATATCTGCCTTATAGACTGGTGGTTTAACATTCCCGTATACTAGCTCTAGCATTGCGATATACTATATAGGGTAGATTTTCATTTTAGCTAGTAGGTTCAACTTATACATAACTAATAAAATTCTTTGCTTAACTTTAAAAGGTCCTAGTCTAATATAGTCCAATTTCTTGCTTAGTTATTAACTCTTAAAATTTTTATATAGTAGCTACACTTTATCCCCCTCCTTAAGATCTAGTCCCTTAGATCTCTTAGCATTATAGTACCTTTTTATTCGTTCTTATACTAGTTTAGCTGTTTCTTTAAGGTCTATATAAAGATTTATTAATATTTTTATTCTTTACTTAGCTGTGCTACTCATCTTTTTTACTTAATGTGGTGATAATAATGTTCTTAGCTTATATCCGTAATTTGCCTTAAATAGTAATATCCCCATTCCTTCTTATGGTGTTATATTATATATAAACTGTGTAACTGGTAGTAACAATACCTAATTGTTCTATACGTAATTAATATAATGCCTTAGATACTATTCTAGTGTCTAGTTTAGTCTTTCCGTTTATCTATCCGTCTGCGGATAATACGCTGTAGATATTACTGCGCAAACCCCTTATTCTGCTAAAAATACTTCCTAAAATGCTGCTATAAATCTTGGATCTCTATCTAATATAATCTTATTTAGTACTCTATATCTTGCAAATACTTCTTTTATATAGATTCTAGCGATATCTTCTGCTAATATCTCTTTAGTGCATGCTATAAAGTATCCCTACTTTATTAGCTTATTTACTATTACTAAAATCACGTTATAATCTTATCCTATAATAGGATCTCTTAACTTTAGTAACTTAATAATAAAGTCCTATAATATAACTTCCTATGGTCTTCCAGGTGTCTTAATAGGTTATAGCCCTCCATACAGCTTATACCTTATTGGTTTGTTCCTTTGGCAATCTAAATATTTTTTTATAACTTGTCTTACTAGTCCCTAGATTCCTTAAATAATATACTCTTTTTAAAGTCTTAATACTAAGCCTATAGCTCTGTTATGTTTTTATGTTATTCCCTTATAGAATTCCTTAATAAACTCTTCTGTAATAGACTTAGGTATATATATTGCTTTTCTATTTTTATATTACTCTAAGTCTGGATCCTTTACCTATGCCTCTTAGATCTTCTATATCCATTTATTCTTTAGTAATTTATAGATCTAACTTTTCTTAGTTACTATAATCTTTGGATAATTATACCTAATTAATCCATCTTAATTCTTTTGCAATAAAGCTCCTAATAGCTTTTTACTACTCTGTAGTTTAGCCTTTCTGCTTAGAGTGTCTGCTTGTGCATTGTTTATACCCTTAGTATGCTGAATTTTGAAATGGTATTCTATAAGCATTTCCGCCTATCTAACCTATCTTTAGTTGAGTTCCTTTGTTATTAGGAATCCTATAAGGTTCTTATAGTCTGTCTTAACCACAAATAGTTTCTCTATGCCTTATAAGAATACTCTTTATTCCTTAAGTACTGTAACTATACCTAACAACTCCTTATTATAGATGTTATAGTTTAACTCTAGTAGTGTTATCTTTCAACTATAGTATACTACTGGGTGCTATCTATCTTAATATTTCTATAGGAAGCACGCTTCTAGTGTAAAGTCTAATATATTTGTTTCTATAACCGTCTCTAGACCTAGTTAATAGATCTTAAGAACTGGCTCCTAGGTAAATAACTCTTTAACTCTCTTAAACAGTTCTTATTATCCCTTTCCCTATGCCTATAGTTCTTCTTTCTTTGTTAACCGCGTAAATGGCTTAATGTTTTATAACTATTGCGCTATAAACCTTCTGCAGTAATTGCAAAACCCTAGGAACGATTTTAACTATATAATATTCTCTAGTTCTTGCCAATTTACTATAGCCTTAATCTTCTTTAGATCTATGCTAAGTTGGCCTAGTTTAATAATAAATCTAACAAAATCGGTCTTTCTAGTAAAGAACTCGCATTTCTTAATTGCTACTAGCATCTATTCTTCTTATAGTCTCTTTAAGACCCACTTAACATGTTCTCCGTGCTCTTTCTCACTCTCTAAGTAGATAATAATGTCGTTAAGGTATACTATAATAAATTCATCTAGGTGTTCTCCTAACACACTATTAATTCGCTTTTGGAACGTTACTAGTGCATTTATAAGTCCGAATTATATAACTAATGGCTTATATAGTCCTTCCTTTAACCTAAAGGCTGCCTTTTATTTGTCGCCTTCCTTGATTCTAATCTAGTAGTACGCCTATCTTAGATCTATCTTTATAAAGATCTTTACGTTGCCTATTCTGTCTTGGATTTCGCTAATTAAGGGTAAAGGATACCTATCCTTCCTAGTAATGCTGTTTAACTGTTTATAGTCTATACACATCCTAAGTTTTCTATTTTTCTTTGGGATAAACAGTACTGGATATCCTACTAATAACTATAATAGTCTAATATATCCCTTTTATAAGTTCTCCTGGATAAACTCCTTAAGCGCTACTAACTCTATTTTAGTAAGCTTATAGATTGGAAAGAACTTTAGACTTATTCCTTCTTCTAATTCTATCTTATGGTTTTAAGCTGCATGCTCTAACAGCTTTTTACTTTCTAGTGACTATAACTTTTTACTATACTTATGGTATCTCTTTAGTACATAACTTAAGCCTTACTTAGTCTCTTTATATATCGCTCCAACTTGGTACTATACCAACTTAGTTTACTATCGCACTTTACGCCGTTGTATATTCTTAATATTAACTTAACCTATAACCTAATCGATCTTTAGATTATACTCCTATAACTAAGGCATTCCTAGTATCGCCTTATCCTGTCTTAATGGTAGGATATTAAAAGACATTCTAACTGGTCTCCCTTTAATAGTTATCTAAATAGGTCCTATTTTAAGATTAATAATACCTCCTCTATAGGCTATCTAATCTCCTAAAATTGTTATAAGTGGATATAGGTGTTCCTTCTGTCTATATAGTAACCCCATCCTTTCTACTGCCTTTAGTGATATGTGGTTCCTTATTGCTTTACTATCTACTAATGCTTTGAACTGCTAATCTTGCCACTTAGCTCTTAAATTTAGGTATTGTTCTTAAATTCCTTTAAGGGTCTAAGGCTCTAATACTAGTTCCCTCTAGTCCTGTACGCCTCCCCTTTTCCTAACTATTGGCTGCTTGATCCTGCCTATACTTAGTCTAACTTTAGCCAATACTTAGTTTATTTCTTTTCCTCTACGTACCATAGACAAGTGTTCTCTAGGCACTCCCACTACTATTATCCATCTAGGCATTCTTCCGTAAGGAATCTTCCTAGTTAAAGTGTTAAGTCTCCTTAACCTTGTACTTCTACTAGGTGCTAACTATATATATACTTAGCGTTCCTAAACCGCTTTTCCTCTGGTGCCTAATATATCCTTACTAGGTACTTCCGGTTCTTATCTTTAGGTGCTCTATATATATTACACATATTATCTACACAAGCTATCTATAATAGTGTATAATGCGCTATATGTTTTAGGTTAACTCTTAGTTCGTCTTTATCCTTAAGTTTAAACCTATACCTAGTTAACCTAACCACTGGTATCTCTGCTATAGGTACTAAGATTTATCGCTTACTTCTCTAGTCCCTAGATTTCTCTTTTAGGTTCCTTAACGTTATAATTAATGCTCCTTTAATGTGACTTATGCGTTTCTCTATAATGGGTTGGTCTTAGACAACTCTTTTGTTCAGCCATATATAAAAATCTTTCTATTTATCACTGTGTCGTTGCCTATACCACTTTCCGTATAACTAGTTTAGTGTGTATGGTCTATCTATTAGAAAGTACCTTATTATCGCTATATTATAATATTCTTTAGTATGTCTTTCTTTAAACCTAGTTAGAATATCTAGATCCTCTTCTTATTCCAGTTTATCTAACTACTTTGCCCTAGGTATCCCTATACTTGGCCTATTAGTAACTCTTTATATAGGTACTCTGTCCCTTATATAACCTGGCGTAGCTGACCTCTTGTCTAGCTTTTGCTCTTACTATATAATAATTCTTGTTCTAAACTTATCTATAGTTTCTTGTTTTCTGCGTCTTGCAGCTGGATCTTTATAGTCGTCTTGCTTTTTAATTCTGGTATTAACTGTTCAATCTTTAGGCTAAACACTACGTTTACCTAGAATTACTAACGTTCTTATTTATTCCCTAAACTTGTAGTTCTTAAACTTGCGTCCTATACTTATTCGTTTATTACTAAACTAAGTTACTACCCTTTTCTATTGGTTTTCTTCCGTTATGGGTTCTTAGGTGTGTCTTATCTTACTTTAAAAATCTTAAGCTTCTCTTATCTCTTTTTAAGAATCTTAAGCCTGTAGCCTTTTGCCTTTATTAAGTAATAAGCTAGCACTAGTAGTTGTCTACTTGCTTAGTTTCTTCTAAATATTACTCCTATTGTTTTATAAAGTAATGGAAATTGTATCTAATGGTGTTATAATACCCGTTACTAAACCTTATTTGGTGATGGTCTTAGTCTCTGCTTCTGTTGCGTTATTAAGGTTTAAGTGCTCCTAGTTAGCCTCCTTTTCGTCCTTGTTGCTATTAATTAATAAGTACTCTAACTCTATTGTTATTGTTGCTAATCTTTATCTGTATATTGCTGTGATATCTTAATCTAGCTTATAGAGTTAATTTTATTCTTTATCTAACTCTCTAGTTCCTTGGAGTCCTTTTAACTCTAGCTCTTATAGCTAATAGCTTGCGCTATACTTAGTGTCCTTATAAATTTAGCATGCGTTGTTATAATAATACGCAAAACTATTAATTAAATACTTTGTTGTTCCTTGCAGTGCACTGTCGTCCCTCTATATATATATGCCGTCTGCTGGTCTGGTTCCCTTTACTATATAGTTACTCTAACTACCACTATAGTCTTTAACGAAAACTCCCCTTACTAAAATCCATTTCTGTCTTTGGACCTAAGCAGCCGCCGCTTTAACCTAAGCCAAGGGTAAGTAGCCCTGAGCTGAAACTAAGCAACCCTGAGCACGCCCTAAGCATGTAAGGAGGGGCCCGGTTCTGGGCCCTTGGGGCCCAAATTTGGGAATCGGCTAAAGATGCCTAATATCGCCTTAAACCAAAGTTTTGACTAAGACTTCTGCCTTAGATTTAGCTACCTCCTTTAATCCTTGAAACTATCGCTGATGTATTTACGTTTACCCCTTATTCTAACCAAACTAATGACTTTAACTCGACTTATGTCCAGCTTTAGATTTCAGGTTGTTATGCCGCAATTATTATTATTAAGATTATTTGAAATAGCTATATAGTACGAAATGTTTCTTATTAACTATCGTTTTGTTCTTCTAAGTGTTTTAGTAGCATTTCTGTATTAACTTCCGGCTAATAACTGTATAGTTTTCCCCTTTATATTTACCGCTTACAACCGCAAAACCATAAGGTAATTGTCTAAAGGATTTATACGCACTCTTAAATAAACCCCATAACACGAATGGCTAGAATGATTGGATTAAATGGCGCCTTTAAATGCTTTAGGAGCGGACCAGGATATACTGGTTGGAGAGGGGATCTAATAGACCCGCTTCACCTGGCATAAACTTAAATACTCCTTGGATGGTGACCCAGACTTTATGCTAACACTACTTAGTACAGTACAAGGGGCCTAAAGTGGATAGTATAGGCCTTTATAAGTTAACCTAGGAGAGTAGATTTATACAGACGCAGCCTAATAGGGAAATAAGGGAGTGAATTAAATAAGTTAGACTGCGTGGCGCGGGCTTATAGAAGCATGGCTCGGTAAAGAGCAAACTAGATTGGATAGTGTTAGCTAGGTTTAACCTAAGTTACGTAGATTATTATATGGACACGGCCTAATCAAGAGCAGAGGGGTTATATTGGCGGGCCCCTACCGTCTAAGCAAGCGGGGTAGGTATAACTAATATAGTTTTAATAAAGACTAAGGAGCTAGATAAGACAGCGCTAATATTAACTGGTTGGCAGAGCGGCATAGATCTAAGGGAGGCATAGCTCTTAGGAGCGCAAGGGGGCTATAGTAGATAGCATTTACGGATTAACTAAGGGGAGTAGTGTTATATAGAGACGGCCTAATGCAGAACAAGGGGGCTGGATTGGACGGTGTAAGTGTTTATAGGTGGACTGGATTGGATAAGTCTGGTATCTAGAAGTTAATTAAGTGGGGTAAATTTATGCAAGTATGAATAGCGGACGACGCCGGGGTCGGATTTAACGAATTATAGCACTCTTAGGCTAAACTACCAGCGCAAAGCCCAGGGGAATAGCTTAGTGATGTCCTTATATGGGTTTAACTGAGCGGAGCCGGCTTATGCGGACGTGGCTTTAATTGCAAATAATAAGGCAGGATTGGACAGCTCTAGTCTCCAAAAGGGCGACTTGATGCGAGCACGCCAGATAAAACTACGGGAATGTAACTGGATTGTATAGTGGCGGCACTCCTTAAATCTAGTAAGTAGGGCAAGATTCTACAAAGCGGAGAGTATCTGGGTGTTATTAGATAATGCTAGCCTTTGTAAAGTTAAGAGGATTAAGCTAACCCAGCCTAGATTGGATAGAATTTATAGATTAACTAAAGAGACCAGAGTCACATAGAAACAGTATAGCGGATAAAGGGGCCTAAATTAGGTTAAGCGAGCTTTTACTAACTTACACCTTTCTAAAAGATTAATGCAGAAATAGACTTGAAAAAGGAGCAAAGGTTTAGAATATTAGCTATTCTATATTACCCTTATACAAAAGCATGGATTGCTCTAAGACTATAAGGGTAGGTTTTAGGCTTAAAGATTAAAAACTCCCTATAGCAAGAGCATACCGCTTAAATAACCTTTGGCAATCCAGTTTAGATGGCTGCTATAGGACCTATAGAAAGTGCACCTAGGGCTAATAACACTGGCTACTCGCTCTATAGATATTAGTAAACTTGGCGCTATAATATATAAGGTCGCAACTAGACAGCTATATAAATTTGATCTCTTTAAGGACTAGCTAGCTGGACTGGCCACGGCTAGCTAGAGCAGAGGGCCTCCCTAGTATACAGAATAAAGGGCGTTCTAAAACACGTGGAAGCCCTAAAATAGGGGCTAGGTTAGATAGTTCTAGTCTCTGGAAGTTAATTAAGTGGGCAAATCTATGCAAACATAGTTAATAGAGGATAAAGAGATTAGATTGGACAGTAATAGGCCCTCCTCCTAGTTAAGTGAGTGGTGCAGAATTATATAAGTACTATTAGGTAGAGACTAAATTGGATAGTACTAATCTCTATATATTGAGAAAGGGTTATAATCTTATACAGAAGAATTGGGAATCCATAGGATAAGAGAGCTGGATTAAAAAAGGCTAATTTTAACAAGAGCAATACAATTCCACAGGCACCAGACTATTAGAGGGAGTTAATCTATTCTTAAAAACTATAAGTGACTATTTCCATCAGAATTTATAATTATGCGAAGGAGTTAATATAGTATTTATAGCCGCACCTAGGGCCACAAGGGCAAAATCTTCAAACTTATAAGACAATATAATATTAGCATACAAAAATAGCTTTATATAATAGGTTATGACTACTCCTTATTTCCTTATAGCTACTAAAGCATCTAGAGAGTAGTTTTAGTGCAACAATTAATAAGCTGCGAGAGGAAAATTGTAAACTGACTTAAGAGCTAAATAAATAGAAGGATAAGGTAGCCGCAGAATTAAACCTTAGAAAGAGTGTTAAAGATATAAGTTAGCTTAAGACTCTTAATTAGGGACACCTTTATAAAAAGGGAGGTTATTTATTAACTTATAGAGATATACGAATTTAATATCCAGGCATAGATAAACGAAAATATTATTACTATGGCTAACTTAAAGATTATAGCCGAAAAGCTGATTTATCCAAGCCTTACCGTTATTAAGACTATTATCCTTAAGTATAATTAACACTATAGTCTTTCTTCTTTTCCCTTTAACTACTGCTATAAAATAGCTGGGAGCTTTTTATAGTATTATTTAATAAGGCGATAATAGAGTCGTTATTACCAATAGTGTCAGCAACGCTGTTATTATAGAGATTAGCTAGACTAGTTTTATAGAACTTATAAGGAGTACTTATATTAGGCAATTTAGCCTTTTATTATAATAATTAACTGCTAACGCCTTATTAACCTGCGAAAATAGTTTTAGCTTAAATTAAGAGAGTGTAAGAGGTTGGGCGTATATTAGAATAATGAATTTTTTTAATAACCGCTATAATAAGAAATTGGGTTAATCTATATTTCATTATAAAATAGGGAGCCTTACTATGGGAATGATTTCCTGTTATAAGAGGCGAATATGCCCTCCTATATAGTGAGATTGCATGGGTAAGGGCGGATAGCTATTAATATCCTTTCTTGGCTATAACTTATAGGTCGTGCTAACCATACGCCTAAACATTCTAAGCCTTGGTTATATTTTTTCTTATTAACCTCCTAACTTTTACCCGACCGTTATAGTATACCGCATCCTTCCTCTAGCTTTAATGTAGCGGTAATACAAAAACGCTATTTACGCTACCACCACTAAAGCTAAGGAGCACGGTCTAACTTTACCTAAATGTAGCAAACTCTATCCATCTCATATATTATAGGGTATGGCGAGTAGCGCGGGATATAAGCGCTGCTCCCTACCTGCCTTTAATCTATCTTAATACCTAGGAGAATTAGGCGATCCTATTAAAGATTACTATATACCTAAACCACAACTCTCTAACCCACGTAAGCGTCAATATTTAGAGCAGTATCCACTTTAACTAAACAAAATATCATAGCCTCTATTAAAAAAGCAAAGGCTCAACTATCCCAGCGAATCTTAACTACTAGTAGTATTTTGGAACAACTTATTAAAGATCTGGTTAACTAAACGCGCGCTAAAAGAGCTAGGCCAAAGGAATACTTAAGCTCCTCTAAGCCCGCCCTATTTATCGTCCCAACGACCCTACCGGCCTGTTACTTGACGCGCTCTCGCTAAGCTAAAGAAAAATTACTAACCTACCTAATCTACCACTGAATTCCTCTACTATTGTGTACTAAGGCGATTAAAGGATATAAAGCTATTTGCTAGATATGGTGGTCCAGACCTATTAGACCTAAGGGGCGTATATATTACTAGATACTTGCTGGTGCCAGGACTAACTATTCTCTCTTAAGTACCCAGAACCCGTTAACCCTTTTAATTATATAATAAGCTTAAGCCAGTCTAGTTCTTAGGGTTAAAAATAGAGTTTAATATCTACTTTAAATACTAAACCCACTATAAATACCATAACTACTAGAAACACCCGGCCCTATAACTATGATTTTTAATAGAACCTTATTAATAGTGGCATCTACCCCTATTAATATGAGTACCCGGATGGTTGAGTCCCGCCACGGCTAGATAATTGGGAAGAGATTAACTAAAAATTGGCGTAACCTTAACCCTCTTTATCACCGTCGCAATTTTCTAGTAGGGAGTTCAAAAAATTTATATAAGCGGATGCATATGCCTTTAAAGAGAAATAAGTAGCGGAATCAGTAATTCCAATTATTAAAGATAATATTAGGGATGCTAAATGCGTTTTAGGAGGAATTTTGTTTACAAACCTTAACCATCTAATGGATGGCACACTTATACCTGGCAACCCGGACCACTACTATAGCGTATATCCCGAATAACTTGACTAACAAGTCCGTAACGAACTTAGTGGCCATATTATTTCTTTAACGCAGCACGATCTTCCTATAGTGCCAAACTTTTTCCTAGCGGCAAAGGGGCCGGATGGATCTTTAGCTATAGCTAGACGACAGGCCAGCTACGATAGTATATTAGGTGCTAGGGGGATGCACAGTCTTTAGTTATATAGGCAAGACAAACCAGTATATAATAACAACGCCTATACCATTATATTAATCTATTACGGTGGCACCCTTAAAATGTATACTAGCCACCCTCCTTAGCTAACTAGTTCTGGAGGTCGGCCTAAATACTATATAACCCAAATAAATATCTGGGGCATGACTGGAAATCCCGAAACCTTCCAGTAGGGAGCTTGCGCGTTTAGGAACGCGCGAGATTAGGCGAAAAAGTAGAGAGATAAGGTAATTACACATGCGAATAAGAAGGCAAATAATAGATTTGCTAGAGCGCTATCCGCCAGATTAACTAACCTTAGTATAGTCTCTAGCTTTGTAAGTAAAGCTACTACTTAAGCCTCCCAAACTTTGTTGGATGGGCCTTATATAAGCGGGTCTTTAAGCTAAGAATCTCGAATTATACTAAATAAGGTCTTAAACGCAAGCATAACCGCACATTAAGAGTTAGATATATTAATAGATAAGTTCATGTTAGATTATAGTTTATTAGCAAAGCACTCAAAGCTATATAAGCCTCGCATAAGAAATCGCAATGTTGGTAAATCCAGCACTCCCAGAAGTAATGTAACTACAGCTTAGCAAAGCGAGAGGTAGAATTGGGTAAATGGCTCATTTCAGTGTTACCAAGGCTAGACAGTTATAAGAAAGCAGAAGAAGAATCCAGCTAACGTATAGGTATACTATAACCCAGGTTAGCCGGACAGAGAAGGCAAGAAATGGAGACGTTAGGTATCAGACACTAGCGAAATAAAATACCGTTAATTATTAAGTAATGGGGCGCCAGAAGTCGAAGACCCCCTTAATTATATTTTAGCCGGGTCCCTTTAACTAGCAGCTTGCGAATAGACAGTTGTATATAATAGAAGGTTATTCTAGTAGACCAGATAACCGTTTACGTATACCAGCGGGTGTACTTAAGGCGGTAACTCAAATTAAATTAATAATATTGTAAAAAAATAGCAATAGTAACACTTAAAACAGAGGTACACGTTGTAGATATAACAATAAAAACAATAAAAATTGGTCATACTCCGCTTAAAGCTCTTTTTATGTCCATTTCCACTATTCTTGGTCCCATAATCTGCATTCCTAATTTTCCTCTATACATTTCTGGCAACCCCACAAGGACGTTCTATAAGAGTGTTTTTTTTCCACCTAACTCCCGTTCTCTCGCCTATAATGATATTTAACTTCCGTTATAACCTTAAAGCCTATCCTACCATCCTTACACTACACAATCTTGACTACTATGAAGGTTGCTTTAGGCAAGGCTTTAAGTATATTAAGGTATTAGAGGCAAACAACTTCTCCCTAAAGTACGTCTTTGCCACCTTAATTGACAATACTATAATCCTTATAAGGGGATATACTAAGTGCCCAAAAACTGGAACCTAGTAAGGAACCAAAATATAGCCCTTCTAGATAAGAAAAGACCTATAGATAGCTAAGAGGAATAGAGCCTAAATTAAACTTCCTTTATTTAGCAAGAGTGGTTAAGAACTTACATAAACTTAAGCTATTTTAAGAAGTAATCGGTAACGTTAGATAGCTTAACGATTTCAGGTATAACATCTAGGCATTTCCTTAGTATAGGAGGCTGGGATCTCTTGGCAAAGGACTATATAAGACTTAGCGTTTCCCTACCACTCCCGCGCTATAACATCTACCATTCTATTAGACCCCTTTAAATTTCTAAAATATTTGGTAACTATTTTGGAAGCCAAGGAGGTCTAAAAATAGTATTAGGCTTATACCTTAACTAAATTAATAGTGTACTAAAGAGGGCTTCCTAAGAGCACCTAAACCCACGTCTAATAACTTCCCATGTCTTGCTACTTAGATCTATTATTAATACTAAAAATGTGGATTAAAGGAAATTTTCGTTATAAGGGATATTAAAAGGTCCCCCCTCTTAGTATAAGGTTGATTTTTCCTATATCTAACTTAAGTCTGACATTTCTCGCAGGCTAATAAGATAGCGGAGAAAAGGAGGCTAAATTCTTTAATATAAGTGCTTAAGCTATGTTATAAAGGTTTAATTCTAAGGAAAGAAACTCTACAGCGTTGCTAACACTTTTAGTAATAACAGTTCCATTATTACCCTATTAAGTAATACTGCAAGAGATCTCCAGTTGTGCCATAGCAGTACAGTATTAGTTAAAGGGGAAAAAGGAAAATACACCCTTTTAGTTATACTAGAGGATAATGATCTAGAGGATAGCAGCGCTAAGGTAAATTAGGTTATCCAATACAATCTTTAAATTAGGCTGAACGAGTACATTTCCATTTACCCATGCTTAAATATTAGATTTGTATATCTATCTCTTCCTTAAAAACTAACTGCTAACTTATTTTTTAAAAGTCTAGCATATTACTATTCGCCCTCTTATAGATACTATTTAAGGTATTACTGGTTTACTATTTAATAAATTTCTTACTCTATACTTTCAAGAAGCCTTCTGGCTAGTACACAAAGGAGATAGCTTTATAGCTTATTGCGGTATACAGGTAGTTGAATTCAAGGTTGTTAAAGTAGAACCTCTACAATATGGCATCGTCGGGCCAGATATAGTTATTTACAAAGGCGAACCAATCTAGTATAAGGCCAGCCAGTATAGAACTAGAGAATTAATACAAAACTAGAACTTAATAGGAAGGATACCTCTATAGTAATAGTAGATGTTCGGGCGTATATAAGTTAGAAGAAGCAGTGCTCTTATCTATAAGGTTATAATAAAATCTTCTAATTTTAGTAAAGTATCCCCGTTTTTAAACCCAGACAGATATAGGATTTCTTTAATTAATTAAATAATCTTAAGTTCGTAACTAATAGTCTTAAATTTGTTTACTTCTTCTGCACGCTTCCTAAGGCTTAATTATCCCTTGCACTATTAGTATTGGCGCTAGGAAAGGACGATAGGGGCTTTTTAACCACTATCTGCTCCGGTTGGGAGAGCTACTAATTATAGGGTTTCGGCGGCTACGCTCTTAATTACCGCTTAATGCCCCTTATGGATTGGTTGGACTACTTTATCTATTATAGCCATAATATTATTATAGTAGAAGCGGACTAGGCATATAGTAACGAGTATAACTGTTAATATATGTCCTAGGTAGATTTCTTACAAATTTAAATAAGACTAAAAAGCAGAGAACTATAGGGGGAGCTTTATTCTTTATTTTAAAATCCTATCGCAATCTTGCCTTACTATATATCTTATATACTTTAAGTCTAAATTATCTCTAAACTACGAGGTGGAGACTCTATAAGGTAAAGTTATCGCTTTAAATAAATCTATATATAAGCTATCACGTGATTAAAAGAAGCTTCCCTAGAATAATAAATAATAGGCTCTTAGCTACTAAGAAGCCCCTAAGTTTTAGTCCATTGCAAAATCGGCTTCCATTTTTATACGCCGCTTAACTTTATATCCTATATCCCTGTGGCGCTTGGCGTAGACTTTACCTAATTTACCTTAGCTTTAACTAGGGCTATTATTATACCGCCAAGATAACATGTTATTTGTTAAACTTTATAGAGTATAGACGCAGGCGCTTATTAGGCTCGGCGCTCTCCTCTTTATCAATTAGGTAGACGCAGATCCCCTACCTTCTATCCACCTATCTCTCTGTCTCCTCGCTTTCTCTCTATCTCCCTCGCTCTCTCTCTCCGTCTCTCTCGCTCTCTCTCTATGTCTCTCTTACTCTCTCTCTATATCTCTTTTACTCTCTCCGCTATCTCTCCAAAGCCATTTAATTCTGTTTGGTTTGGCGAGCCTATTTATATCAACGCTGTCATTATCTTTCCTACGCCTCCCTCCACAGACCGTTCCTGTCTTTAGTCTTTATTCGTGCTAGTAGCTATAAGTGGTATATATAGTATTTTAGAAGAGCTCTTAGATCTTATATAGTTATTTATTAATACTGACTTCTACTTACAGGATGTCCGTAGGACCTACAAAGCACTTAAGCGCGTCTCCTACAAGACCTTTATAGATACCTTTATATACAAAGGAAGCCTGCTAATTATTATAGACAAGCTAGACCTTAAATACGTAATAGAACTATTAATAAGCGTGTATAGGACATCTATTATATCAGCTTATATCTTCTCCTGTAACTAGGCAACTAAAAAAGATCTATAAAGTTAGGTCTACTAGGTTTTTAAAAATCTGGCTCATGTTAATTAAACTATATTTCCCTAAATTATATCATTCTAGGAGAATTAGGCTAAAATCTAGGAAACTAATTCAGATATGGAAATGTTAGCAACTATTATTAAAAACCTAGATTATTAAGAAATCACTATTAGGCTCCCTAATTTCCGTAATGGCGATTAGCGAGACACCTACTTAATACATAGATTTAATCGACTTTTACAAGAGAACGGCGCACCATCAGTTTACTCTATAATGGCTAGAAATACCCTTAATTGTATTAGCTAGATCTTTAGGAGGGTACTTACGGCAATACAAGCAGCGGAACGCGATATAGAGGTCATAGGTATTGCTATTTCCTTGGCATATCCTCTAGAATGGAAAATAGAGGATTTCAAAGATAGGATATAAAAGTATATTACTTTCCACAGGGCACTCTTAAAAGATATAGACGCCAGTTTCAAGGTCCAATTACGCCTAAAACCTATAGTAGCGGGATTTAGCAACCCGAAGTCATTGCATAGCGGATCCCAATTATATTTTTTAATAAGGCTTTTCCGGACGGCTAAATACCTCAAACTCGACACCCCTCTATAGTGTGCGTTACGAGATACCATTTTGTTTAAAAAGTTTACAAACCTACACTATTTATATTTGCGGTCCTTGGACCTTGGTAACAATCTAGCCAAGTTAGTTAAGTTCCTTCTATAACTGCCAAAACAAATAGAATTAATGGAATTGGCTAAACTACGTTCTAGCTTAAAGAATTATTAGATTTACTTCTTAACTACCCTAACTAATTATAATCTGTCTTTCTAGTTATGCTTTTTTATATTAAGTTTTGACGAGCTATATAGAAAGGGACTATAGTGTCTTAATAGATATACGGGCGCATGTCCACCAGAGTTAGAGAAAGTTAAGAAGGGTTTCCATTAGCTACTAGAGTTGGTTATAAGGTTACACATTTAGCAACCATTCTAAGGTCTATATAGCTATAGGAAGCTACACTAAAGCCAATATTCTAGCCGTAGTAGATAGTTAACTAGAACTTTCTCCCTTTATTAAACATGCCCTTATAGGCAGCGACTTAACAGCGCACGCGCGTTATACAGAGAAATGTTTAGTATTAGCGGAGATGCCTATCTTTCTTAGTTTCCAGTTATTTCATTTTAGCGCTACTAGGACTACCCCACTTAAAACTAAAATCAATTAGGTAAAGCCCATACTAAACACTATAGGGGGTAGGATAAAAGTTAAATAGTATATTACCTTAGCAAGCTTATTACCTTAGCAAGCTCAGACCATAGAATCAATTAGCGGATATTGCTAACCTTTTTTATTAAAAAGTTGATTCTATCCTATTATATAGCAAGATTTCTTGCACTTTTTATATATATACGCCTCTTAAGCCAATCTAAAGGCTCTATACCGTATATAGCTATATAGAAAATATAGTAGTATAGTTAATTAAAAAGCTTCAATATTATTACTACCTATTTAATCATTAAATCCACAGTAAGATATCGTCCTTATACCACCTAGAAAACGTCGTGCATCTTTAGCTTTAAAGCCTCTAAAGGCCTTAAAAGCTTTAAAAGCTCTAAGCCCAAGTTACTTAAAATATATATTCAGTGCTATTTATAGTGGTGGCCTTAAGTAGCATTTCGTCAGCATCGTAATATTGAGGTGTTTTAGTGGATTTCTACAGCATACTAACCTAAGTAGAAGCGCCTAAAGCGCCTAATACAAAAAGTACCAAATGCCACATAAAGGGATAGGGTTAACTGACATTGTAAATCCTATAGTTATTATTAAACAAAGAGAGTACTCGACTATGGGAGAAACAAGAGTATGGAAGTCAAAGAACGCCATTTACATCGCTAGTCTTACAGGTATTAAAAATGGTGTATAACTAAATAGGGAGTGCTGTACTAAACCTTATTACGCGCCGACTCTAAGTCATAGATATTTAAGCAAACCTATAATATGCCGCTATAAAAACTCGGATCACTGCAATCTGTGTCTTAATCTCCCTATTTAAAATGTGCCATCTTGGCGCATTAATCCTTACATCTATACCACTCGCTACTTAGGTTTTATATAATATAATACCTCTTATTTATCAAGTCTACGTTAAAGTACCCTTTAAATCCCTATCTAAACCGCTTTTTAGCCGCCATTAGGTTAACGTAATTAAACGTTTTAATCTAGATATTAACTGCCCGCAGTTAGTACGGTTTGTTATAACGCAGCAAAGTAATATACTAAGAGGCTCCTGCTCTGCACCTTAAATTTCTACAGGCTTCTTCTCCGCGCTTTAAGTCTTTATAGGCATTTTCTTATTACACTAAAGCGCCTTGCGGAAATTCTTTTCTATTAAATTTGCCTACATAATTTTCTTCTCTCTAATACGTGCCACTGAAGCAAGTTAGAATCTTAGGGTTAGGAGTCTAAAGGAGACAAGGTAATTAGTAATTATATTTAGTATTAGATAACATTAGTCCCTAAAAAACTAGAATCTAACAATTTAAGCTAGACATAGCGGTAAGTTTAGGGTAGGTTTAACTAAGCTTAAGCTAGAGAAGGCAGGATAGGGACATATAGATTTTAAATCATATTGCAATAATATAAAGTGGGAACCTTTATTATAACAAACCGCGGAGTTAATTGGCCCGCAAGCGGGTGACTAACTATATCTATAGTGTATAAATCGAAATCACGTCTGAGCGTGTTCCGCAACGTTTATTAAGAAATCCAACATTTTTTACAATTTTCCCTATGTTCGCAGTTGAATTTCTTAACTATAATAGCTTAAAATACTACCAAAAGTTTATTGATTAGGGAGACGACCTGATATTTTATGGATATTGGGTTAAAGTTAAGATTAATTTCAATTTAGTAAAAAATTGCGTTATTAAGGACTCCGACTTAGTAGATATTATAATAGACGTCGCATATATAAAGCCTAAAAGTTTATCAATTATAGAGCTAGTTCTTGCGATTATTTTAAGCCTATATACAGCCCTAAACCTTAAGTAGGTGGCTTTAACAATTTTGTTAGAGATTATATACAGCTCCTATACAAATAATAGATCTTACAAAAGTTGAAAAAGGGTTAGCGATATCCACTAATTAATTCTACGGTCTAAGGTTACTAAGGTAACACTCCTAACTCTATTAGTTAACTATTTAGGCTTATTATCTGGGCTTACAAGGACTAATATACTTTACTACCTAGTACGCCGCCCTACCAAGTATACCTACTATATAACTTAAAAAATGGCCTTTCTTATAGGCTTAAACTGCTAGTTTAAGCCTACCTTCTTTATATAAGGCTAATTGCGAAAGTGGTGTAGCTATAGTAGTAAATATAGGAGAAACGCGTCGCGCTTAATAGGGCGGCGCACTAGGTGGGGCGGCGTATTAGGTAATAAAGTACATTATTATATCTAGGCTTACTAAGGTAACCCATTACGTAGAAAATTATATTAATCCGTAACCCCTTCCTTTATTCTAACTATCTATACCTTATTACTTAGAAGCTTATTGCGATTATATCTAATTCTTCCACCTTTACCGTTATCGTACTTTCTCTTTAGCCACTACGACCTCTCAATATTGCGGTTAAATACCTTTTTGCACGCTTTACATAGACCGTATTTAAATAGACATTCATAGAAAACAAGATGGCTAGGAATACACAGCTTATAAGGGCGGTCTATAGTAAGTTATTAGGGCTGTAAATAATTGCATACTATAACATCTACTAATAATTATGAGTGACGTTTCTTTCCATAACCACCAAATTTGTATAGGAAAATAAGCCCTTTAGCCAGTCGCCATTGTACCCTATATTTTAGACAGCCCTACCCTAATCTAACCTCCAGGCTTAGTCCCATCTGGACCAGAACCTGGATAATTAAAGCATTCCTTATAAAGCGTATACTACAGATGCCTATAAGATTGGCACACTTTCCACATTATATTACACCCGTAATAGTTGCATTTTTGGTAACGGTGCTCGTTATTTAAATAACCACAATTACTTTTACGGTAAGTACCAGATCTACTAGAGCTCGTCGTTATTTTTAAGCAAAACCAGCTAGTATACTAATCCAAATAATTAAAAAAAGGAGATATATAAATACATAACACCTACAAACACTATAACACTGGCTAGATTTTTTGGATCGGCGTATAATGTAAAAAGACCAGAACAAAAGTGTACTTAGAGATCTTATAGTTATACACCTCTAAGACCCCTATACGCCCTAGAGCAAACTAAGTTTAACTCTTTATAAAGCTGCCTAGGCTTAAGGTAGCTAAAATATTATCTTTTAACTTATTACTACTATCTAAGTCCCCCAGCCACTTATAATTAAAAATATAGCAATCTACGGGTCGTCTTCCTTTAAATAAAGGCTATATAAAGACGTTTTGTGTTACAATTTATAAAACATTTTCCGACATATAAGTGGTAGTAGCGTTTACATTAACGCCATAAAATAGCGCTGGTGTTACCAGTCGTGAATTTGGCTTAGTACTATATTTATAGATTCTAAAATCTTTAAAGGAAACCCTACTTTTTAATTACCAATTCTAATGGCTATAACTTAAGCTGTGGCGGCAACCCATATGGCACTAAGCTTTAATTACAGCATCCTAAATTAGTATAACCCCGAAAGGCGGCCAGGGGCTAAAAGGGGGATATAGGTAACTCTTAGCATCAATCTTAGTAATATAAAGGAGACATAGTTTATCCTAGCGACATATTAACTAATTCCCGTTATTACTAAGCGTAATATAAGCTTTATTATAAAGGTTTAAATGGTCCATAAATAACTGCGCTAACTATATCTAGACCGCCGCTTTAGGCGAAGTTAGTAGTAGATCATTAAGTAGTGTTATTATCTTTAGTAATAGACCAGTAATTACTAATCCTAGCTATAAAGACCTAAGGTTTGGTCTATAGATTACCATTATCTTAATAAAAGTCCCCTATATGTTGCCTTTATTGATCAAAGGAATAATTTCGTTGGTAATTAGATAGAACCACTCGCTAGCCACATTACAATCCACGCTAGGCTCCTAAAATGTCCCATATAGAGCAGAAGGTATTGCATAAGGTATACAGCTAAAAGCTATATAGTATAGTAGATACTCTTTATTAATAAGTGAACTGGGGCCCTTAGAGCCTAAGGCACAATCTAAAGGCGGTAACAGTATATGTGGATAAAGTAGCTTAATAGCAGATCTAAATCTATTCTGCTTAGGAAGAGTTAAGGCTGCAACAAATACGGCAATAAATTAATCTTTAAGATTATACCGCGTAGAGAAGTTATGGAGGTATTAAAAAGCTTTATCTAAGGTTAGAGGTGACAAGGGTAAGCATATTAACAGATTTTTAGTATAGGAGTAATAAAGTCTAAGAGTTAGGTTTCGGTCAAGGTGTATTAACCATAGGGGATAATATAAACGGTTAAAGCGCCTTATAACTGCCTTTTATCCACAACCTGGAGCAAGGAGTGCCGCCCACTAGCGTGCCTTTATATTATTAACTTTTCCAATCGCGATATTGGTAGTGCCACTCTTAAACAGATGGCCGTTGTCTACTATTTTAGCTATGTTATCTGTATATTATACTTTCCCCTCTAGTGGCTTTTCCCGCAATTTAACAAGTTTAATAGATAGAATATATACCCATCTAAAAACTAGCATAGCAAGGCAATTTGTTTTAATAGAGGTATTAGTAGCGGATTCTAAACCCCTTAAGTCACAATTAAAAGAATCCGTGAAAAAATAGGTTGCTAGATAGGGCATACCAATAACAATCCTTTAACTAGCTAAAGACTTTACTAGTAGTTCCAGATCATAGGTGTCTAGGGTATTAATAGTCCATTACAATCCTCTTTTAAGGAATAATTGTCTGTTTTCCTTAGTCTCTAGAAGGTCCTGGTGCCTAGGTATCACCAAAGTCTAGTACAGAAATTTTCAGAAACCATTAAGTAAAGCAGAAGATAAGGTTAGTGCGCAAGCTCTATTATATAGAGACCACTACTTGTTTTAGCTCTTCTCTAAAACTTCCGTGGAATATTAAGCGCTTGGATAAATAGAGTCCTATTCTATAACATTTTATACAGTCTAGCGTCTATTATTAGTTGCCGCAGGTGTTAAAAGAATGGTTTACTTACTGCTATATATTTATTTAAAGATCTAAGATAAACAGATGTTTTAAAAGTGCTAGAAAGGATTATGGGAGTCTTTAAGAGCTATAGAAAAGGGTAGTTGCTTCTACTTAAGAATATCCTAAGACGACGATATCCCTAGGATGCCCCTACTAAACCTAAAATAGAATGGCACACGGCTGCTACAAACGTGTTATTAGCAACTTAGTCAATTAAGGTATAGACACGGCAAGGGAGACGCGTAAGCCTATATAATTAGATTATCTATAAATAAGGATCTAAAGCTAGAGAAAAGAAAAGAAAAAAGACAAGCAGCGCTACTTAAAGTTTTATACAATCTTTAAGTTACGTAATTATAGCCATTCTACTAAGTTCTGCTAGTGCCGTAACACATATCTAGCAATACCAAACACTATAAACAATAGAGTTTATCCATCTCGCACCTAACCTCTCTTTAAACATTTTCCTACTAAATATCCCCTATAAAAGCGTTATCTTTATGCTAGTCATAGCCTATATAAGTTTGTAGTAGAAGCGTAATTCTGCTTTAAATAGATAGTGAAAGATTTAAGCCATTCTATTATAGGTTAGTGGGGGCATCCCAAAAAACATTTCCTATAGGGATAACTTACTAAGTAGCTAAGGCTCTTTCTAGCCCACTACGTGATTTTAGTAATATTTACCAACTTAAAGCGCTTATTGCGGGGAATTTTTCATATATATATAATTATTAGAATAGGGTATTAATATGCAATTATTTACGGCTATTAACTGGTTAGTATAAGCATTAGATTCTAAACCCCTAGCCTATAATCTATTACTAATTTTTTCCCGCTAAAATAATATATACTTGCGTACATAATTGGCTTCTGCTTTTTTTTATATGCCTCTAAACTCTATCCTGTATCTATAGCACTTTTGGACATACCTTACCTAACTTATCTTAGTGGCCTATAGGTAAGTTTAAAATGTTTAAAAATCTTTTAATAGTATATAATCTTAATAGCTGCCCAACGACGTCAAACGCACAGTAGACCACTAACTAAATAGTTATATTTCCAACTTAAGACAAATAATAGGTGAGTAGGGCCAACCCCAATATAAGACTAGTTGTTAACGTTCCTTAGTAGGCTTAGCCAGTACCACTAGGGCCGCCTATAGCATTATAAGATATTCTAGGACGTATATTAAATCCAAGTCTGCTGCCTATAGCATTACAAGATAATCTGGGATGTATATCAAATCTAAGTCTACCGCCTATAGTGTCCTACGGCTTAATCTCGTCTCTTAACAATATCTAGGCTGGGTAAAGATCGGACGTCCTATTTATTCTATCCATGTCGCTTATCTAGCACAATACCACTTGTGTGGATTAGGGTAGGGAAAAATCTAATCTTATCTCAATACAATCTACAATCTACAATTAATACAATATTCCATATCATATTAAATATCATGATATTTTCTTAGAATTCCCCCTATAGCTCCACTAATATAGGTATATATTTTATAAATAGAGGCCTATTTTATAGCTTTATTCTAGAGCTATAAAATAAGCCCTTATTTATATAATTTAGAGCCGTTTTAGTGGAGTTATAGGAGGGGGGACCTACTACCAGTCACAAAATATTGGTAACTTGCCTAGAGCCAAACATCGCGCATCTCCTACTTTATTAAAATAATACACCCCCTATAGCTCTATTAATATAGCTTTAAAGTAAAGTTATAAAATTAGTTACTATTTATATAAGTTAGAGCTATATTAGTAAAGTTATAGGGGGTATATTATTTTAATAGAGTGGGAGATGCGCGACGTTTGGCTCTAGGCGAGTTATCAATATTTTGCAACCGATAGTAAGTTTCCCCCCCCCTATAACTCTACCAAAACGGCTCTAAATTATATAAATAAGGGCTTATTTTATAGTTTTAGAATAGAGCTATAAAATAAGCCCCTATTTATATAATTTAGAGCTATACTAGTGGGGCTATTAGGGATGTAATATTTTGGTAGGTATATCAAAAAAAGTCAATTAATATAATTTGATACGATACGATCTCGCGTATTATATTAATAACAATTAAATAGATTTTACCCAACCCTAGTATAGATTTAGCAGTCAATGGTACTTAAGATACTAAATACCACTATTACCTATAATAGGACTTCTATATAAATTATATAAGTGGCAAGTATTATACCTTAAAAAATTAAATCTAACGTTAATATAGTATTAATATCTCGCTAATATCTCTAAAGCTTGTCTCACCTAGTAGCTGGAATTAGATCTCTAAAGCCAGAGATAGTTTATTCTGGCCCTTTAGAAGGGGCGAGATGCCTATTAAGAAATACACACTACTCTTATAACGTGATAACAGTTACGGCGAATCTGCTGTTATATTATTAAAATACGGTAAAGACAATTTCTAGTATCTATGGCCATTGCGATCCTCTGTCTTATATAGTTGGTATTAAGGATAGTCTTTTGCTTTGCAGTCTCTAGCTCTCTAGCTCTATATCTTAAAACTATTTCTACCTTCTATTAAACAGAAGATTAGGAATAAGAACTATATCTTATTAATTAAGGCTCTAGAGCCTCTATATATACACTAGTTAGGCGGATAATAGGCACCCTTAATCTAGCTTTAACCTAGCTAATTAAATTATATATAGGAACAAATCGGCGCTTAGTTAACACTTTTACTACTAGCTAGACACCTACTACCTATTTACTATTTACTGGTATAAGTAGATTCTAGTTCACCCCTAAAAGCTCGCAGAATTGGGGCTTAAGGTAGGGAGCTATATATAATAAGCTATAGTAGCTACTAAGGAGATACTTCTTTGGATTTATTATACGGTATATTTAGAAATTAATACTTAGGTTCTCTCGCCTGTCTACCTCCACGATTAAAATCGTTATAACTTAAACACTTTAGCTTCTAGAAGTCACGCATTTCTCTAAAAGATAATACACTACTACTATAAATTCCACCTTGATGCTTTCTAGGTGCGTAGATAACTGGCTATATAGGGATATAGCAAAGTTCCTAAATAATAAAGAGTTAGCAATAATTATTATCAATAACTCCATATAACCTTTATATCTATATAGTAAGCTCTAGCGATATTTTATACATTCCTAGCTTGCAAAAAGTACTTATATTCCATTTGCACTTTTCCTCACAATTATGCCATTTTCCCCAGCTAAGCTATTCCATGGTTAAGGCAGTCTCTATACGGAAAAATATAATTTCTTTTAGCAAATCGATGCTAGACTCTATGGATTGAACAGCTCCACGACCCATAGTAGCCTTAAGTAAGTTAGTAGTATGCGTTCCACTCCACTTAAATAATTCCTATTTAGTAGTATAAAGCCTAAGCATAACCTTACGTATAGATTCTTTAATAAGTATTTTAAATTCTCCTAGAGTATCTGGATTAATGTGCTTAGTATAAGTAGTAGCGCACTACGTTATCATCTAGTCCATAATTAAACTTAAGGGAAGATTGGCAATTAAAGGATATTAAAAATAAGGGTAAAGAACCGCGTGGCTCAATTCATAAACTTTAATTAGGATAGCGCTTGTATTATTAAAGGAATAAGCTTTTTATTAAAGGGTCGCATATATTTCCTTTATACGGCTATAATAATAATTTATAATCACTTCTGTTAAAGCTTACCAATCAATTTTAGAATATAGCGAGCGTTTTAAGCTAGGTGTGTTTACCCTAGCGGTTGCATATTTTAACCAAGTTTGCACTATTCTTGCATCTACCTTACTAATGTTTAGAAGGTGATGTCCTCGGCAAAAACCCCAGCCGTTTTAGTACGTGTTATAACCGAAAATGCCCCTATAATAAGATCCGCTTAGACTGCGAAGCCAAGGATCATAGAAAGTTACCATTCTATAAAAATCTAGTTTAACTCTTTTTTCCATCGCACCACCAGCGCCGCTAAATTAGCTATAATGCTAGGTACTACTTCTAACCCATTCCTATAAATTCTGTGCTGTAAATAGATTACTATATCCAAGCGGCGGAGTTCTATGTGGATCTTAAGGTAGAAAGGAGTTTTTCTCCCTCTACTAGTTTCTAGGGACTATAATATTACTAGTAATAATCTCCTGTACCCCAGAATCTAAATAGTCGTAGAGTATAACTTCAAATCTTACGTTTATCCTTACAACTCCGTCGATTTTGAGACCCTTTATAAGGTTATATAGTTAATGAGCTCTAAGCGTTTTATTATATATATAGTTATACCCAGGGTTAATGGGTATATGGAGTCCTAGGACTGCTATTTAGGAGTTAAAGGATCCTATAGTGGTAAATAAGGCTAATTGGCCATTAAAGTAGATTACTCTTAGCAAATTTTTTATAACTATAGTATAAAGTACTATAGTACTAATAGAACCATAGATGCCGATAGATATTTTACTATATACTTTATTATTAAAAAAGCCTTTTCGCTTTAGCTCGGCTGATTTAAGTAGGGGTAAAATAACTCTAAAGTATATTAACTTACGTGTTAAATGCAAAAAATGTCGGTTTTTTGGGTATACCAGACTATACTTTTGTATAATACAGTTAAGTATTTAGCGGCACGGTCGCGGTAACAATAGAGTAACCGTTTAGTATAAAGGTACTAGGCTATTACTTTAGGAGAGAGTGGACGGAGTTAAATATAAATAATATAGTAGTCTCACAATCTTCAACAAAGTATAAACAGTAGGAAGGCCACATCTATTTATCTTATCTTTTATATTCTTTAGTATCTAAGCGTCGAAAGCCATAAATACCGTAAAAAAACAAAGTTAGTAGTAGAATTCCCAGCAGAATTTGCCAAATGCGCCTTCGCTATAGCTGGCGTTTAAATCAAACCTAGTTTAAGGGAATTATCTATCTTACTAGGCCTTGAGAACGAAAACAGATAGGTATAAGGGTAGTTATAAACTCCTACAGGTAACACGTTTAAAGATAAGGTAGGCTGGCAGCAATGGCTACTACTGCCAGATTATATATAAGCGGCGTAATAAGCAATAAATGGCAAATTATCTAATGGATAGGAGGGCTATATAGCAAACTATAGCATCCTAGCGCATCTGGTGGTTAGTGTGTTTTATTAACTTTCCCCTAAATAGCAAAAATACCGAAATTTCCCCTATAAAGAGGCCGTGCGGAAGTGGCTGCGCTAACTACTAGAATTGAAGAGATGCTATAGTATCAAGTATATTAATCTAATGCTTTAGGACAGAATTCCCCTTCTACTAAATACCGCTTTATGTTAGTTCTTCGCCCGCCTTATATATCCTTATCCTAGCTATTTATTACTTATTCCCGCTCTTTACAGGATTCTAAAGCAGCTTACGCAGTATTTCGGGTTTAATACTTAATTGGTTTATAGGATCCTGCCTTTTATTACGCTAAAACTTAAATAAGTATCTACATTACGTTAATTTACGGATGTCATTCCTACGCCTTAGGGTGGCGTTAAAACAGAAAACTTAGTGCCTATAGACTATTGGATTTGCTATAAGTACATAAGGTGTATAGTATAGTGTTTGCCTAGAGTAGATAAATGCCTAATGCTCTCTAGTTACAAGGGCTTAGCTATAATATATCTGCATTATTCTCTACAGGTCTGTGGATTATACTAATAAAGCCTATACTAGCGCTACGCCCCCTGTTCGAACTTCTATTTTAGAGCCTTAAAACTTACTTAGGAGGTATATGTTGAACTAGTAATTCAGAATAAGAACTCTATTTATTAAAGAGAGCTCTAGAAGCTCTTTATATACCTTAAATAGGTGGCGTAATAGACAGATAACAACGTCGTCTATTAGGTAATAGAAATAGGTAATAAGACATTATATAAGACATTTAGTTATAAGTTAATAGATACCTAAGATATAGTTTATATAGACAATCTAGGTCAACAGATAGTAGTAGATAGTGGTAAGGAACCTTAATTTAGGTTAATAGTATAAAATAAGCTATACCCATTATTTACACCTTTACTAACACAGACTGTAATGCAAATAAGGTCTTTAATAGCGAGGCGTAGATTGTGGTATATATTAGCTAAGCTGACTTAGAGTATATACATATAGTGGGTGACAAAAACCGGTAAATACCTATCTTAGAGGAATTAAGGCCTAAATTAAAAGGGAGTATGCCATAGATATATATATAGAGGTTACAAACCAGTATAAGAGAAGCCCTTATAGGGCGAATATCGCCAGCCATGCTCCAGACACTTATGGGATATGGGGCCACTGTTGGTATTACAGGTAGTAGGGGTTGGCTGCATGCATATTGCTTAAAGAATGCCGCGCGACGTGCAATTATAGCTTCAATAAGTATATCATAGTGTAGAGGAACACGTTAAATATAATTACGCTAAAGTTTATAGAAATATGCAGCCTATTCTAGTATCTATATAATCTACTATTGATCTATCTTGTCGCTACAGCCAAAGGATGTTAAACGCACTTTTTAATACCTAGAACCCATGGCTATCCTTTTTATAGCTATATTTGCACTAGCCTAGTGTCCCTTAAAATGCGGTATTGAAAACAGTGTCTTTGTCTAGGGGGAATCCTAAACATAAATAGTGGAGGCATAGGATAGATTCTAAGATGGAAAGGAATTTAGGAGAGGAAAACTATAATCTCTAAAAGGCCCAGTTTGTCTTAAATCGAAGCCAAGAGGGTCTCCTAATTCGAGAATTTGCACGCTTCGTGTGGGACATTCGCGAGGAATACTTGAGGTTGTATATAATTCTTAAGTATAACTAAGTAGCGTTGCTCTCTTTTGCTTTGTAGTTATTAGGAAGCACCTTAGGCCGGTAAGTAATAGGGGAGCATTGCATAGGATATAATTTTAAGCGTAGACTTTAATTAATTAGGACGGGTTACTTCTAAATATAAGGCATACCTACTCTAAGTACTCTAGGGAATCTCCCAGCTTTATAATACGCGATATTATAAGAGGTTAGTCAGCCTAACCAATACTAGACTAAGGTAAAGTAGGATTAAGCAACTTAAATAAATTAGTAAGAGCGAGAAAATAAAGAGTATATAAGGAAAGTCGGTTGCATAGTGGTAGAAAAGAGGTGGGGCCCTCCTACATATAACGTATTGATTGGATTAATACTGCCGGAAACCTTGCGCTTAGAGCTTAGATAGTAATAAACTGGGCGTCTAATATCTATACCCCTTTAGAGGTTAGTCCACCTCCTAAGTTAACACATTTAATTAGGGCAAAGGTTTGGCACTCGTATTTACTATATAGCTAAGACATTCTAAATAGACGTAAGCCACTCACAATTACTCTAGTGAGAATAGATAAAGTTAGTTACAAAATGTTAGGGCAGAGAAAAGAGTTATACTAGGCATAGATTCTTATCTACTATAGGGGCACTACTTCTAGATTTTCTATAATGGCGCAAGCTAACTGATTTAGGGGCGTAAAGATTTTACTGCTATTGTATATTAGAGTCTAATACTAAAATAAACAATCCGTAGCCGCTATAATCTATGTATTTGCAGTATCCTCTAAGCCGTTTGCTTTAACACACCGACCCTAGTTACTAAGACACTGCCTATATATAGTTTACAATTTCGTTAGAAGCGTGGGTATATTATACTAAATTAGACTTACCTTAAGCTCTAGTGCCACCGTAATGTCTTCTGTCTTTATACCTTTACTAAGATCTAGCGGATTAAAGGGTTGTTTTTAAATAATCCTAGAGTTACTACAACCGCTAGCACGCCTATATTCTAAGATAAAAGGTAGTAAACGAGTTGGCTGCTGCTTATCCTTTCCACAGGGATATAGAATATATAGAGGAGGACAAAGGGGGGAGTAGGCCTTTAAGCCGTTGTTAAGGCCAGTAGATAGAATAGTGGTTTTAAGTACTTTAGCCAAGAGAGAAGTATTATTTAACAGTCCTAACTACCAGATTATTAGCCAAAATTTATAGGAGACTTAGAAGTTTATATTTACCTATTATAACCTAGCAGCACCTATACTTTGTATATAGAGGATCTCCTTTGGATTCTAGGCTTCCCTAAAAGCCCGTTTAAGAAACTATATAATAGGCGCTAAAGTTTTGCGAGACTAACAAAGAGTAAAAAAGGCTAATAGAGAGGAAAAGACCTATAACCGTCAATAAACTATAACTAGTAGTTTTAGTAGACGTACTAGATTTATAATGTAAATATTATATTCTAATAGGAACGCAATCCCCTAGAGAGTAATGAAAATAAACAAAGCGCTTAGACAAATAGTTTCTACCCTAAGAATGACGGTGTTTACCCCTATAATGTACCCGCTATTGCCTTTTGCCCTTATATTAAAGGATCCATGTAAATAACCTATAGGTGTTACTAGTATAAAGGCCAGTATAACAACTTGTATAATGGATCTAATTTTTAAGTCTAACCTTTACGAGATTAGCGCTATCTGGTAAATTAGAGTATTGCGTGCTTATTGGGCAAGGCCTACTATAAGAGTAAGACCTACTAGGGTTATTAGGATAGGGAACCAATATACTAACCTATAAGATATGCTCACACTCAATTTCGTTACCAAGCTATTGAGACTAATACTAACGTAGGATAATTCACTCTTAATAATCTTATATAGTATTATACTCTAAAATTCTAATTAGTATAGGCAATAGAAAGTGTAAAGCAAGACTTACATCAAATAGATAGATAGGGAAGAGTATAGCCTGCGATAAGGTCTAGGAAATGACCATTCCCGCTTAGTAAATAGATTCTATACCGCCTCTAACTACTATAAGAGAAACACTAATTGCTCCCATAATAATATAGAGGGAATAAAGAACAAGAGTAATATAAGTCACTACGCAAGGCCCGCGTTTAAAAGTAGAAAGAGGTAGAATACTTAAATACTATAAGAAACTATATATGATAGCTGCGAGTCCATAACTAGTAGCAGAAATAATAGTAAGAGAAAACATAGTAGAAAGGAAAGCCTAATAGGGTAAGTAATTGGTGAGGCCTTAAGGCGACAAGAGTATATGGGCAATAAATGCTATATAGAAAAGCCCAAGGCAGAAAATGGAGTGTGTAGAAGGTAAATATGTATATATATTTAAATTGGGCGAAACCAGCTCTATATATCTAAGTTATCCCCTTACTATACTTTTTGATTTAGATATATATCCAAGGACTATTAAGATGTGCCGTTTTAGAAATCCAAGTCAGCTTGTAATTATAGTAAGCACCTCTTTTCTTTTCTCCAAACTAAGTGCTATATTAATAAAACTGTGTTAAACTCCATGTCCATTATTAAGCCGTTAAAAGTCCCTGTGCTCTTTCTCTTAAGCGGGCATTTAAGGATTAAACAATCGATCTATAGCGTGGGAAATAAGGCTTGCATAACTCTAAGGATATCGTAACCGCCTTTTGTTAATAAGCTGGAATCCTACTATAGGGGATCACGATTACCAAAGGCTTGTAAGTATTGCGGTAGCGTCCTGCCGAGGAGGAGGGAAAGTGAAGGGTGTATTTTAAAGGGTTTAGTAATTGCTTGGAGTCCACTATGCCTAATATAGCTGGGTTTACTATAAACCCAGCTATATTAGGTATAGTGGCTAAAGCGGTCCTAACTTTAGTCCCCTTTAGTCTATTTACTGCAATGCCTTAGGTGACAGCAAAAATGAACAACTTACTAAGGGCTTATAAGTTCTAAGGAAGTGACATTAAGTATATCTTATTTCTTGAACATTAGTTGACGCGTGCCCTTTCGCTATTATCTCTATAATCGTAGTAGGATGCCCTTTTTTTGTTAAGTTAATTCCACTAGTCTTTGCCTTACTACGAATCCATCTGTCTTCTTGCTTAAAATCCTGGTTATTAATCTGGCTTACCGTCTTGCGATCTAGGGTTCGTTGCCTATAATCCCCTTAAATAATATAAATGACCGCGACTGGAACAAGGCTCTGGTACTCCAGCTGCTTAAGCAGCCACTATAGGAGGGATAGTATAGGAGTTGGCTCCTAATACTACAAAAGAGCACTCGGCTATTATAATGATAGAAACCCTCTAAAGCAAATGGTTTAAAGCCCTTAACTATTTTATTAACAGTTTCACCACCGCGGACAACTGGGACACGGCAAGACAAAATGCGGGGCTTTACTCTTCTATAGAAAACGATACCGTAATATCTATTCTTATTAATAATTATAACAAAGCCGGAATATCTTTCCTACTTAAGCGCTACGAAGAAGCTGCGATATCTTCGCTTTATACTAATAAGAGTATCCGCGATGGCAATACCTACCAAAAACCCGCAGAGCGCTGCTTACGGAATTTGGTAGAATTTATGGAAGCTTACTATACTTCTATAAAGGAGATTGAAAAGCTTGGAGACTTACTTACTTTATTTATAGAGCTCTATTATCTTATTACGAAAATCCTTCTCTTTAAGGACCTTATCTTTAGGACGTTCTGCCGTTTGCTAGAACTTAATGGGACTAAGAAAAAGGTTGTTAGTTTCTTAATAGTAAAACGGTTTAGCTATTTAAATGGATATCTATATTGCCTTTGTCTTTCTTACGCCTAGGTAGTCTAGATAATTTCAAAGCTCTAAAACGAAACAAAATTAGACACAGGCGTAGGCTAGGGTAATAGGATTTTGGAAGGATTATTCCTAGGTACTGCCTACTTTTATTTTAAATATAGTACTGCTAACGTTGCTAGCTGGCATAAGGTTATCTTAATACTATCACTTTTACACAAACATTAAAATGAGTTCTATGGTTTTGAAGAATTGGCTAATAGATAAGAGCTACATAAAGCCATATAAAGCACTAGAATGGCGCCCTTTTGATATTCCTTATATTATAAGAGCTATGGTTATTAGGAATCTAAAGCTAAGTTTTGCTTCTAAGTTTAGCTTATAAAAAATATGCACCCTCTTAAACTATGATTTCGACATTGCTTTAAGTAACTATAATCGATTCTTCTAAGATGACTAGGGGTATATTATAAACTATAAGCTTTCCTTTCTTCTGCGGAAATGAGTTATATATAAGCTGAATTAGGGTTATCTGTTTTTAGTCAAATCTGCAGAGGCTAGTAGTGTTGATATATATATATTGGACCCCTATCCTTACGCGAATGGAAGCTGTTCCGGCGTTGCTAGGTCAACTAGCCCCCTAGGTCAAATTACGGAAAACGGGTATACTTATTTATTAGAGTAAGGGGATAAATGAGATATAGAGCCAATGTGTCTAATATCTAATGCTATAACGGGTGCAGGAGATTTACGCTATAGTAAGTTTCTAAAACACCCCTATAAATATACTTAACTGACCTGCTTTTATTATAGAGAGGAACCCTTCCTAATACCCTAATTGTAATGCTAGCAACACTAAACAGTTTCTAAAATCGCTATGCTGCCCCACTCCGCCTTCTACGAGAAAAAACATTACATAAGTTTAATGTACTGGGTTAGGTAGGCAATCTCTTAATGGCCTAGGTATAGAAGGGTTAACTACTGGTAAAGAGGCATAGTAAGGAGATAATAATAGAGCTATGGCGAACTCTATAAATAAAGTAGCAATCGCACTTTTTTAGCTTTATAATAGCACTTTAGGCTTGTTAAATATCCGGTCGACTAGAGTATATGCGGAGGGGAATTATAATGCAAATAGTATATGTTACTAAATTGATCAGCTATGGAATTTGGTAGATATTAACTTAGATTTAGCATTTGATAATTTGATCCCCCTTAACAGCCTAGTATTTAATGGCTATAGCCTTTTTAATCCGGACGATTCTGCCCTAGTGTTTAACGGTTCTAACCTCTTTAATAAAACTAAAGCGTATAACGGCACTTTTCTCTTCTAGCCTAATACCTCCTTAAATATATTTAATCTACTAGATATAGAGAAATTTGGCCTATGTTTATTCTAATTAATATACAAGAAGATCTAAATCTGGCTTAATCTGTATTTGGCCCTATATAGTAGCAACGTCCCTAATAGCTACCTTCTTTCCTTCTAGTGTTGGGGCTAGGCCGCGAAGAGGACAAATGCTTATAGGGTGATTCTTCCAGTCAATATAGCTAAACGCTAAGTTGTCAACTCTAAGGACCTTATAATCTTTTGGTAAATTCTAAAAATAATAAATATAGGCTCCTTTTTCTCTATTTTTAGGTATACTAATTTTTCTTTAAGGGCTTAAATCTTCTCTTCGCATTTTAGATAAATGCATATATATATTCCATCACCCCTTCTATCCCACTCCCCTGAATTCTTTGTATTTGTTGTACTTAGCCATGCCGCAAATTCTTATATTAGCTTAGTAGTTTTATCCAGAAGATAGGTTAGCTTAACTACTTGCACCATAGGGGGGGCTTTTTGGGGGAAGGGTGGGCTATAATGGCTATAACTTGGTATCTGTAGTGTAAAGGGCGGTGAGGCTATGGGCTGCCGCTATATAACAAGTGTAGAGTCTTTAAAGGCTTCGATCACGGGGTAGAATTAAAGGGCAGTTATAATAGAATTTTTTTTGCCATATAAGAAGGCGGTTAGGAGATTCTTTAGCAGCATAAGGGAGACCCCCTAAAGGCTTCTTATTTAAAGTCTACCTCTTGTCGCTCTATCTTATTTAGAGAAACAATAAGTAGTGCTATAAATTCCGGTAAGAAAGCTACGGAAAATTGTAGTTTTGCGTATAAGATATATAAGCCACTAACTACCGTACCTATAACGGGCCGTTAATATATACGCGCGACGCCTATTTCTATCAAATCCACATGCGTTTATCTAATCCTTAAGGGATCTGCTCTGCAGTGCCCTCTTCCTGCCTTTAATAATGCGTTTGTGGCTCTATTGCTTTTAAAATTAACCGTAATCAGCGTGCTTAGCCACCTACAGTAGCCTTTATTACGGCACCATCCTTAGTCAAATATATATATAGCTATAGCTAGCCGTTCACCGATCTGACGTATAAATAGACCACAAAATACCTCTAGAGTTAATACCCAGTGCCGAAAGTAATTGAAGGTAAGCAGCTATATAGCCCGCACCTTTCTACACCTGCTAACGCCTATAGATATCCCGTGCCTTCTTACCTTTAACTGTATACACCCTATTTAATCCATAGCCTTCCTGCTCCCTACTAGTCACAGCTTATCTATGCCCAATTAGGAACAGGCTTCTTAAGTGGATATAGGCAACATCCCTATAAATAAAGAGGAATTGGCGAGAAGAATAGGGTCACTTTTAGTATAAAGGGGTGGGACTGTATATCTAGCTTTTATATAGTATATCTCGTTCTCTATCTCCCTAACTATAACACTAATAAGCTAGGGGAGAGCACGGTTTTATATAGAATTAGTAATTAAAGGTCTTGTTAATAAAAACCGGCCTAGAAGCCCTTATAACGTTCTAAAAGTAACTTGGGTGAATATAAAAAAGATCTATTAGCATTAAAGGATAGAGTGCATAAAATGGGGCATCTAAATCCTCAGCGGTACTAAAGATGTACTTAAAGCCTCCTAGAAAACAACCCTATATTCTATTAGTATTTGGAGCATGGCTGGAAGCGAGGTGGTATTTGCTAGCTTTTTATAGCGTTTTGCATTCCCTGAATATGCATTAGTAACACTATATCTACAATCTAGGCTTAATGCCTCTTTGTTATATACCGCACGCATATAGGCATGTTGGACTGTATAGTTATGCTAAGGTTCCATTAACTAGTGTATAAATAAAAGGTCGAAGCCTCTAACCTTAACTTATTAACGCTTAATATAAGCCTTATAGGTAAGCGAAATTGCGCCTATTAACACCTGTGGGCTTATAGGGATAAATAGGCTGTGGAATTATCTTTTTATGCTAGGCCTTACAATCCGTTAACTAAGGTAAGTAATCCACCTAATATCTCTGCCCCTTAGTCTGCTGACACATTATTTCTATATATTATAGTTCCTCGCCTCTGTTATTTTGTCCAACCTTTGTTAGTTAGCTAATTTTATCCCAACCATATCGGATTCCTTTAAGGAATGCCCTAAAATACCTAACTTGAAGCTCCCCCTACGTGAAAAACTAGCAGAGAACTTAAAAAAGGACGTTTCCGACTACCTACTAAACCACAAGCCGGGAAACCTCTTTAAAGTGTTTAGTAACCCTAACTTCTAGAAGTTATACACGACATTATTTCCAGGTTATATAAAGGAGATAATGTTTAAAGAGTTACTTATAGACCCTCCTACTAAATTAAGATTGCTGCTTAATTTATACCTTGGGGAGCAAGGCGCTAATACACTAAACACTTATTTAATAAGTTTTTGGGTAAGTAGTACCCTATCTAATTGCGAATATCTTATATTTATACTTTCTAGGGAATGGTACTAGTCTTATATAGTTACCTCTTAATAATACTTTCCGAATACCCTAAAAGCATCGAGGATATTCTAGAACACCTTTTGGCCTTTTCCGATTTCTGTATATTGAAATTTTTTAGAAGCGATTGGTATACTAAGGGATAGAAGTTTGACGCCAATGGTAATATACGAAATTGGATAAATAGGGGTACCATTGCTTATAGCATTAAGACTAGGACCTTTTTTAACAAAAAATACTATATAATGGTATATAAAGCCTAGTCTTAAATATGTTTTGTATATTGTTACGCAATTTACTTGTTTGTTATTACACACTTATTTAATACAAGCGAAGCTCTCTTAAAGTTTTCTCTCTATAAAGTGATGGTATAATCGCCACCATATTGGCATTCCTGCAAGACATAAGTGATGAAATTCTCGCAATTATACCTAAAATCTAAAAGATTGCATTATTAACTAAGCATTCCTATAGATTAAGCGATAACAACGCATAACGCCTAAGGTAAGAAGGCTAATATATATTATTATTACCATAATACCTTATAAGTGCATTTATAGTCCCTTCTCCCCCTTTATGGTATTGATGGCTCCTGAGTTAGTACCTGTGCTAACTTAACCTCTAAGATACGTATTTACCGGTCTTTATTACCTAACGTACCACGATAGCCTGTATGTATGGATGCTTGAATTGAGGCTAGCCCTTTGCCTTTTTATGTACTATTTTGCATAGTGGGGATTGGGATCTAGCCTGGTCTGACCCTTATTATAGCATATAAGGCTGTTAAGGTCCTTAAATCCTTCCTTTATACTTAACTTATATTCCGCAATAGCAGCAACCATATTAGCCCCTTTTATATTTTAAAGTAAGGAGCGTTATAACTAATGCAATTATCTCGGTGCTCCCTTAGACAGATAAAGGGTAAATTTTTACACTTTTCTTCTATAACTAAGCTTACTAATTTATAGACCCTCTTGGTTCTCTAATTATCCTAGTCTACATTGGATAGAGGAGGACATACACCTTCTTTCTCTAGCATATTGTTAGAGGAGGCGCATATACTACCAAGAAATACGTAACCTTAAGATAAATATACGCGATAAACAGCCTTAAGAGCTGGTTGAGTTTCAGGCTAACTGGAAGTCTATTACTTATTAAATCAATCTTAAACAGAAGAAGGATTTCGGGCCAGACAAATGCAAGAAGCAATAGGAGGTCTATATAGAGGAAGCGGGTAAGATAGGGGAGTACAATATTATTAATAATCTATTAGAGGTAGTAAAACAGGTTAGAATCCAACAAGAAAAAGAGGCAAAGGAAGTAAAGGTATTTGTTAAGGAAACTAAGCCACTACTATTCTAGCGATTTGGATAATAAGATGTTTAGTAAATATACACAATATATTATTAACTTACTAGTTTAAGTTTCTTGTAGACGGCCTGTATATAAGTCTTATAGTGACCTCTTACTACCCTACTATTGATTTGGTATCGGCTTAGCGCATAAATCTACCAGTTGTGGATACCACTGTGGCCCAACGCAAAGATTGCGGAGAAGGAGGAATTTGCTATTTATTATTAACCAAGTACCTAAGATCTGCTCGTTCTAGTCTGCTTCTCCCTAAAAAAACCTTCTTTAGATTTAAATCTATTAACTAAGGAATTCCGTAAAGACCTATATGCATAAACCTGGTTTGTATACTCGCTAATACTCCTATCTCTTAGTTTGCCCTATTTACCTTTTGGTTCTCGTTGCCTCCAGTACTTAATAATATTTAGTGCGGAACGATCCTACTAGAAAGGTTAGGCGATAACAACAAGTGATAACAAAATATAATGCCTAAGAGGGGAGGGTTAATAAGCCACCCTTTTACCTATTATTGCTATTGCTGGTATCGCGCGTATATGCCTGCTGGCCTAGAACGCCGTGCGGGGCTGTGTTCTATTATACATTTTTAATTAGTTACTACTTGTTGCCTCTAGAATACGTATTTTATCAGTCTTTATTACCCAACATACTATAGTAGCCCGCATGCATATATAATGCTTAAATTAAAGTAAGCCCTTTGTCTTCTTTAATGCACTAGTTTATATCCTGGTCTAATCTTCGCTAGGGTATATAAGGCTGCTAGGACGTTAAATTCTCCCTTTGCTATTTAATATATATCCCGCAATATTAATTACGTACGTTCTTTACCATTTTTATATTTTGCAACTAATAAAGAACCTAGAAGCACTACTTAGTCTTAAGAATTCTATAGCTTACGTTAACTCTATTACTAACACTTAATACTAGACGTAAGCTTATATATTATCTCTCTTTAACACTAGGCTAACTGGTGTAGATATAGCATTCTGGCGACTATAATATATTCACCAAATTCAATTAGCCCCCTTTAGGGGTTAAGCCGCTAGTTCTGGCAACTGGGACCTTATATAGACAGAACTACTTCCCTAAAGGTTAAACCTTCAATTACACCTTCTTTATAAATACAAATCTCTAACACAAAGGATGGCCCTCTCTAGATAATTATATAGTAGCTATTAAAGTTTGCTCTAGGCCCTTACCTAGTTTACACTTAACTAGTCCTTATATTGTCTGGGTTAAGGGTCCCGCAGATAAAGGCCTTAATATAGTGGACGTTATTCTTCCTATAGAGAAAAATGACGATTTCCTCTTGCTTGTTAAAGGGAAAGTAGTTAGGTGGGCTAAAAGCAAATCTTTTTCTTATAGGACGTACCTTATTAAGTTTACTACCCGTAAGGAGCTCCTAACCCTTAGCTATTTCTTTAAAGAGCTTAGTAATGACGATTTACTTATCTATTTCCATTTACTTAAATAGTCTCATAGTGAAAAGGTGCTAAGGGTTGGCAAGAGATTTGTTTTAGCAAGATCTCTATTCTTTATAATAAAATATAGGCTGTGTAAGCACCTGGTGTATTTCTAAAATTGAACCTTAATCGTCTGTCTATATCTATGCCTATTTTATGCTGATAAGAGTCTTAGGTACCTTTATAACATTTATGGAGCTATAAAAGGCACCTCCCTAGTTGCTTTAGTCCACGGATGCCTTTATGGTATATATATATTGTTTTATGGTCTTCCTGCCTAAAGCACGGCGCCCTGTTTTATTGCAATATCTTACTTCCCTATTCTACTACTATAGCATATGCGATTATACTTAAGTTTACTATAAGTGCACTTACCTTTAATATATAGTAAGAGCTTAGTGCATGAAGTACTAAGAGATGCATAAAAGATGCCTAGCAAATGTAGTTGCAATATAAGAAAGGCTTTTATTATTTATATATAGCTAATAATTTATCTAGCGACCATTTTTAGTACCGCATTTTAAGATATAGCTATAAGAAGAATGCTATCCCTTAACCCGTTAATTTGGGTCCTATAGTTATTGATAAGGGACTAGCTATAGTAGCTAATCGAAAAACCTGGTTTATTATAAGGGCCCTATGACGGGCTTGTATAAATGCCTCTAAACCAAAGCTTATAGATTGCTATTATACAAAGATACTAAGCTAAGGAGAAGAAGAAGAAAGGGGTATCTTAAGAGGGCCGCCAAGGCGCTAGTAGTAAGCGGGCCAATAATAGCGTAGCAGAATTTAGTAGGTGGCTTGCCCTAGCACTGTTATAGGCCTAGTTAAATCCAGTAGCGAATTCTCTAAGGACCCGAACGGGTTAAGGGATAAGTTTTTAGGTATTAAAAATTATGTTTGGTATAGCTGGTACAATAATGCTTATTAAGGTTTTATAAGTATATTTATATAAGGGAAGTAAATTTCCAAAGTGATTTTAAGATCCTAGCTACTAAAGAAGTGTTAACCTAAGTTAGATTTCTATTACCTATTGACCTATTTAACTAAGTGGCAATATCGACTTGGTAGCAATTAAGTAACAGTTATATATTATTATCGGCGTGTCTGTTAGTCTTTTGCTACTTACCTTAAGTATATAGATAGCTTCTAGAGCTAGCTTTAATCGATAGGGTTCTTATTTCTAATTGTCCAGTTTAACAAGAAGGTCGATTTTCTTAAGAGGTAAGCTGTTGCGTCTATTAAGCTCCTTGACAAGTTTATAAAACAACTTATAAAGTGCTTTATTGTAGTCTAAGTAATAACTTAATTTATTATAATCTATAGTAGGTGTTAAATGTTTTCTTTCCTTATTATCAAGGGAGATTGCGGTGGTAAGGTAACTATAATCTTGGCCACTGGCATCTGGGCCCCCAGGATGGTAAAAGATAATATTAAATTTTGTATTAGGATAGAGCTCTTTGGCCATAGCTACTACTTTATTAGTAATATATAAGAGCAAGTACTAGTAAGCTTACACGCAATATAGGCAAATTCTACCGTTATCTCCTTTATTTTAAGCTGGGTTGAGTTAAATAGGCTATTTCTATTAAGGTTAGCTATAGGAAAATTAGAACTAAAAGTAAAAGCATACCTAGTTACTATAACTTAGAAAGGAGGCCCTATTAGATAATAAAAGATTATATTAAGCTAGCCTATTTATATTATTAGGAGCTCCTTATAGTCCTTTAGCAATCCTTTCCTAATCCCATTCTAGTTACTTAATTGGAGCGCGTCTAGTGTCACGCCCCTTAATCTCCAGTGCAGTTAGGATACGTTTAATACTACGCCCTTTAACAATCTATTAGTACCAATGCAGTTACCCTACAGGACAATTGGACCTTTTTTATTATAGTCTAGAACTATAATACTCTTAACTTCTATTAGATACTACACTGGAGTGCTTTCCCTTACGTAAATATCTATAAAATATAAAGGGGTATAACGTAAGCCTAGATAAGATATCCTATTGAGATCTTGCTTTACTGCCTTTGTAAAAGGTATTATTTTTAAGAGCTCTCTAACTACACCAACTCTCCCTATGTTTAAGCTAGGAAACCCTACAAGCCTTCCTTATAGACTTTTTTTAGAAAATATCAAATAATGAAATTGCAGGACACTTCTTCTACTATATACCATCCTTCTATATACTGTAGCTGTCGCTCTTCGTTTTCAGCGATTTTACGCTCTAGAGCCCATATCTCTTCTTCTATAATATCACCCCATCCTTTTAGAGGATTATATAAGCCTTGACTTTTAAGTAGAGGCTATATTCTATTCTATTTACCATCAATCTATGTTTTTCTTTTTATAAAAATAAAACTTACTATCTAATTTTTATATATAAGCGTCCACTCCTGGCTCTTTATGTTATAGCCTATTTTATAAGCTAGTTCTTTTTCATTTGCCGGAATTGGTTAAAAAGTGTATATATAGAGTGTAAATCTAGAGTGATATTAATATCCTAGTATAGGAATTTCTTCGTTTATCTTAAATTCTAGTTTTAAGTAGAAATCTTTGCTACCTAGCGCAGAAGATATACTAAATAGAGTGCTGTCCAGAAGTGAGATAGTTTTAAACCACTCCGTAATCGTTTTGCTATGCCCATGTTGTCGAAATCTTGGATGTATTACTAGTGTTTAAAGACGTATATAATACACGGAGCTAAACTATTTGTTATTAGGACATTAGAGCTAATTCTAAGGCTTAAGTAAGGGATTACACCTAGACTTAGCTGGTTTGGTATATTCTAAATAGAGCGACTGAGCCACCTCGCTTATATCTCTCTTTAGGTTTGGAACTTCTTCCTAAAGGTCATTTATATTTACGTTTGTGTTAGAAGGGATCTAATCCACCTTAGCGCCCTAATAGCATTTAATAATACTTACCTTCCGGCTAAAATTGGCCGCTTTGATTGGACCCCTCTGGCAGAGATATAATCCTAATACCAACAATTATAGAATCAGCATTCTCTATAGATGGGTATATCTTTTTAAGCGCATTGTAGACCTAATTACGTTTATCTTTTTTAAAATCGTCCTCCACCATAAGTACAACTTTATTCGGATTTTGAATTTCTTGTAGAAAGAAGTTATAAAAGTACTTAACTGTATCTTCTGCGAAATTAGCGTGGAATGGTCTCTAATATTGCTATACTTTAGAATGGAAGAATCCTGCTACAGTAATAACTGCCATCTGTGGTATTTCTAAGAGCTTTGTGATACGAAGACGCCCTAAATTAGGTGCTTCTTGCGTTACTAGCTAGCCTTTTATCTATACGGAGGAGAATGTAATTAGGTAAGAGTGGTGGAAGTGAAGTGTATAAAGGAAGCTAGAGGTAATTAAAGTAAAAAGGTATATATAGTGCTCGCTAGTAAGTTTTGACTATTCTAGGCATTTCTTATATTAAATAAAGGCCTAGTGCTGATTATACGCTGGATTACTAGAGCCTAAGGGGCCCTCTAGCACTTTAGGCTAGTATTAAAGCGTTATAAATATAAACTTATTCCGTCTACAATTATAAGATAAATTTTAGGCCAATCTAGACCTAGCCTACCGGTTTGAAACCAGCTACTATAGGTCATTGGAAACTATACCTATAAAGTTAAAGGCTTGCTTATTACTTACTATCGCACCTATAGTAATAGGAGTGCTTATAAGAAGGATATGGATAGCTCAATACTTAAAGAGCCTTAAATATTTAAATTATTATTTAATAATATAATTTTATTTAAAAAGTATAGAATCCTTATTAAGATATTAATAATAGTACTAAAGGGGCTTGTATTAAATTAAGAATAATGAATTTAAATTAGATCTAAGCTCTAAGACCCTTATAGAAAACTTTCCCTAGTTACTATTTCCACCTATTTTAATTAACCTTATGTATAATATAAAACCTATAGAAGATTTTCGGTTAGCATGCTGCCTTAGTGTTTATAAAGGAGAATAATAAGGCCTAAGATATACGCTGCAATAGGAACGAATACTTGGTAGAACGGTATATCTCTAACAATAAGTAATATAGTGGTAAAAGGAATAATGGCACCGGAAAGCGTGGTAAAATATAGTAAATATAGAGAGATTGCTAAGAATAAAAAGCATATTATTTGGATTAAATAAACAATCCTAGTATTATCCGTTATAATAATATCTATATTATTAGACTTTACTGTCTGTTCCGCTGTTAATAAGAAGCGCTACTTTAATTAGTATATTTAGGCTTAGGGATACGGTTAGAATACCTTTAAAATTGGAGATTTGTATACCAAGTTATCTATTAGCACGTAAATCCATAAGTCCTACTAAGCATTAAGTGTAAGTAGGTTAGATATGGGACTTATACAAGATTTAAAAAACTCTTCTGTGACTTATCTATAGTTGTTAAAGAGATTGAAAAAGCTGTGCGTATCTCGGCCGTTAGGCTTAGGAATACTAAGTATTTCTTAGGCAAGCTTTACCTTTATATCTATTATATATTAGCTACCGTTTATAGCCATAAGTTTGTATTTAGGTTATTTTACTATATTCTAGAAGCGCTCTATCTAAGGGTACTAAAAAGGTAACCAATCTACCCTAAAGGCCTATATACAGTGCGAGAAATTATTTAATATAGGATTTAAAGCGAAACATAAACCTTACTTTTTAGGATCAGCTTCTACTAGGTACGATTAAGACCTACCTAATTATAAACGTCGCGACGGCTGCAACCCCCTTCTTAGCAGCTTTATGTCTTATCGCTCTATCCTCGGTAATAAGAATGGCAGGTTTTGCTCCTAGATAGTCCCCTAAACGATTTTTTCAAGCCTCTTAGTTAAGATCGCTTTTACTACGAGCTACCCTAATAATGACTTTAACTAAATTCCTCCCTCCTTTTGTCACATAGTTGCCTATCTGCTTAGCCATAAACTGGTAAGTAATATTATTACCTATAATAGTAGCAATTCGCACTTTCTTTTTATCTATAATAGCGGCCCTAGTGCTCCTAAGAATATCTTGTATATTTATACCTGCCGAATCGTTGTTCCTTAATAGCATAAGGAGCTTAGCGATAACTAGATATTTTAGTTAGATACGTCTACAAATCAACATTATATACGGTTACGCACCACTATCTAGAACCACAACGTTCTAATTGTCCTTAAGTAGCATCTAAAATACCTCTTATTAATTAAGTAGTAAACTAGTGTCACAAACTACAACCTAGTTTATAGGACCATTAACAGAGCACTAAAAGAAGACATACTATATTATCTTACGGTATAGCTCCTAAGAAATATCCTATTCAGTGCCTCTAACTCTTAAGGCGGTGCACTTAATAAATCTATGTCTATTGCATCAACCAATAACGTATGGTTTGAGGAATAAGAACCCTTATTAGTTTTATATCCTAGTTAGACTTGTGCAAATGCAGAGGACACAGACTATATATTAGATGTTCGGTCATAATATATCCAGCGTTTATACTAAGACAAAGTTAGGCTGAAAGTCCTCAATTATGGCCTTTAATCTTATAGATGCGATTTATTAACCAAGGCGTAGAATACACTCCATTCTTAATTTAATTGTTAAGGCGAGTTTAAGAGAGCGCTCCTCTTCATTATGTTTACCGCTAAACCACCATTCTAGGAAATAGCACTGACTCCAAACTTGCCTACGTATGAGGTAATCTTCGGGTAATAGACGGCTGTTAGTTTAATCTTAATTAGGGAACAGATCGCTTATAATAAGCGGCTTATATCTCTTAGATTTTAATAACGTATTAAGGAAAGCAACAATTTCCAACTAGGGGGCGATGTCGCATAGCGATGTGCTAACGTATGGGATTAAAATAGCGGTGGAAAGGAATGCAAACAAAACGTAAATATAGGGAAGAATATTTTTGTCCCTAATACGCCGAAGAATAAGAGCTAAAGTTAAAAATATTAGACGATAAGCATAGGAGAATACAAAATTAGAGGACAATTTAAGGAGCTAAGCCGATAGCTTTTCATTAGAAAAGTGGTTTAGTTCTAGGGATAGTAAACGACTTGAATTATTATCTAAGGGAGTTAACGGTCGTTTAGTATGAGAACTATAGAGCGATTTTTTAGCGTATAACCAAAAGACATGCCTAAGGATCAAGCCCTTTGAGCCGTAGTTAAAAAGTCCAGCAATATTGGTAACGGCAATATAGACACCTTGCTCTTTTTATTTAGCGGTTATGCACCTAATATAATTATCTAATTGACTTAAGAACGATGCGAGAGCTTCTTTAAAGCCTTCTAACGATAGCTTTCCAAAGAGAATACTGTAAGCTTTAATGAAATTTGTGTCTACGGGCAGAGAATGTAAGTATAACGCTGTAGAACGGCCAAGGATTAGATCTAGTAGGGTCAAGATAGATTATCAGGCGCTTAAAATGGCTAGACGCAAGTTAGGGACTATAAATAGTAGTAGAGTTGCTAGAGCGCATTAGGTCGCGCTAATATAGCTAGGTGGTAGTATAAACGGCCCACAGAGGGGTTCTTATTAGCAGCTTTACTGTACTAGGAACGTGCAACACCTACTTAGGTTTTATAATTGCGTAGGTCCTCATCTTTAATAGCTATACAATATCAACCAAGATTACCAAGATATTCGACCCAAGTATCTTTAAATGTAGGCACTATCTTATAGAGAAAAGCCATTATCTGATAAGCGAGGTATATAAATTAGAGTATATAATCCAAACTTTCGGGCAGCTAAAGACGTAATAGCTTAAGGAAAGAGTGGATACCATATTTCCACATCCTAGTAGGCATAGAGTACTTAGATGCTAGACAACGTAATATAGGGAAAGCAGAAGGATGTTAAGAGGCTAAAAAGAAGTCGTAATGCTTATATAGTAAGGTTTGGTGTAAAGCAATTAATGCTTACCAGTGGTTATTTGCTAATTTAGAATTAGGATCTCCTTTGGTTTTAGGAGCGGCAGAAGCCTAAGTTCTATCTATATTAATATATTTATTCTCTACTATCGTGAGGCCAGTATATATAAACTTCACTTCTAAGGCAAGCTGCTCTTAAGAAATAGGGCGTGAGTTAGGTTAAAGCCAAAGATTTAGCCAATTAAGATAGATATAATAGGTATGTAAAAGTTGATTCTAGTTTCGAGTTTCTAAAAAGTGAATAGTTAATAGCTTCCCGCTAGTATCATTAATCTAACCAAAGGTGTGTTCCAACCGCAACCGCCTTTACCCTTTTTTTTTTCCTTAACGGTTATCTGGAGAAACTCCGGTTCCAATAGACTCCCCTTATATATTATTCTATCTGTTAGATAGTAGAGTATAATTTCTAGAACTATCTGCGCCGCCTATATCCGGTTCGCTGGGAATATATACTCTTATAGTTATTAAGTCAAACGTAGTAACTAGTTTATCTTTATTTACTAAGTCCTTAGCTGGCATATCCTCGGCTAGTGTATCCTTATTTATTACGTCCTTATCCTGTCCACTCTTGCCTAGAGTACGGATTCCCTCGCTTTCCCTAGAAATTAATTTAGAGGAGTTGCCTCTAGCAGTTATCTGGCGTAATATATTGTCTTAGGTTCTAAGACACTTTGCGTATAAGGATTGCAGTATATCGACTATTAATGCAACTATTTATTTTTGGAGATTGGTGTGGTAGAAAGTTAAAAGAATATTTAGCTATATGAGCATAAAGTGGTAACGCCGGGATTGGCAGCCTTATAGTAATAGGTATAGTTCGCAAAACTGCAAATATATATTTGCCTTTTCTTAATAACACCTCGGCTGCCTTCTGCTACCTATTGCCTTAAATGCATAACCAGCATTTAGCGCTACGTATTGTAATAAGATGAGAACCTATAGAATGCTATAATTAAGAAGTATTTAAAACCAATGCCGCTATTTAAGAGCATAAGTAAGAAGACGGATAGGTTCTATAGTAAGGTAAAGACTAGTGGAATTAACCTAATAAAGAAAGGGTATACTGTTGCAATTGCTAAGACTGGTATAATAGCAAAAGGGCACGCGTTAACAGATGTTTAAGAAGTAAGATATACTTAACGTCGTTTTCTTAGAAATTATAAGCCCTTAGTAAGTTGTTTATTTTTGCTATTACCAAGGCATATATAGTAAATGGGCTGAAGGGAGACCGCTTTAGCCACTATGCCTAATATGGCCGGGTTTACTATAAACCCGGCTATATTAGGGATCGCGATCCCCTGCAATAGGATTCCAGCCTATTAATAAAAAGCGGTTATAATATCCTTAGAGCATATAAGCCTTATTTCCCATACTCTAAATTAATCGTTTAATCCCTAAATGCCCGTTTAAGAGAAAGAGTATAGGGACTTTTGACGCCTTAAATAGACATGGAGTCTAACACAGTTTTATCAATACGGCACTCGGTTTGGAGAAAAGGAAAGAGATATTCACCATTATTACAAGCTGGCTTAGATTTGTAAGATAGTATATCTTAATAGTCCTTAAATATGTCTTAATCGAAAGATGTGGCGAGGAAAGAACCCCCAATTTTAGGCAAGTATATAATAATCTTGGGACAATTTAGGAATGCCTACGTCTTTAAGGGTATATACTTTAACGCTACTTGCTAATAGCTTGACCATCTCGAGCCTAGGCTTTGCGGAAGTTGACTTAGGTTTTAGGAGGATATAGTAAGATCCCAGTAAATCTTTAAGGGCAAGACGGAAAGATACTATTAATATATTAATCTTACTACGCCCTATATAAGGCTGAGAATGCAAGTTTGCCTTTAATCTGCTTATTACTTGTGGCCTTCCTTTCTATTACCGCTTTTTGCCCTGGTTTGCCTTATTGCACTAGTCCCCTTTTAAGGATATACACTCTCTTTGCTTCTATTCCATTGGCGCTCTTAGTACCCTTAATTTTATGCTACATTTGGGTTGTATATTGGGCTACTTATTATACTTGATCTATGGCCGACCCTATCCATTAGGTATTTCTTGTTGCCCTCCTTCTATATATAATTTTTGTCTACCTAGGACTAGCAGCCTCTATATTTGCTATACTTAAACCGTCTGCTAAAATTGCTAGGCTTTAGAATCTAATAGCTCTCTAAGCCTTAATAGGCGCTGCATTCTAATAGTTACTTAACTATAATGTTAATTCCCAACCATAGAGTTACATATATATACTAATTTTTATTATAGCTTACAAAGGAGGTTGCGCTTTTTGGTTGCTCTTTAGGGCGGTATAAAGTTCTAATACTTATTATCCCAAGCTTAACAGCATCTATCGGTGTAGGTTTAATAATAGGTTCTAAATAGTACGTAATAAAGAATATATTATGGTAGAGGCTAATCTTTTATATAGGCTAAACCCTTTGGCACTGTATATTTTGCGATTGGTATTGTTAACTATAGAAACCACGTTTATTTTATTCTTTGCGTATAAACTAAGATAGGCTCGCCATTCGTCTAAAGAGCGTGTAAAAGAGTGCAAGGAGAATAAACCTATATACCCCTTTTTATTTGCAAATAAATTCGTGCTTTTACTTTTAATTGCTATGGAGCTCCCCCTGTTTATAAGTTCAATCTTATACCTTTTTAATAACAATCTTTTACTTAATCTTATTATGCTTAAGGTAAGTTTAATAATATATATAGCTTATAAACTTACTAATTGGCTTAGATCTATCTCTTTTTATCCTCCTTTAGAGCCGCTTATTGGAGTCGCCTAGTTGCGCTTATATTAATCCAAAGTGATAAGCGTATTAATTCAAGACTAAATCTTACCTCCTTAGCTGGAAGCTTACGCCCCAACTAAGCCTAGAGTATATTATTATATTTATAAGGGTTCTTATAAATATTGTATCTAAATTGCGTCTACCTAAAGGATCTGAACAATGGCGCGCTTTCTAGGATAATATAGGAATGAAGATGGACTAGAAGCTTATAGAGTATACTAGTAATCTATTAGATGATTTTCGTTATATAAGCTATTACCTTATTAATATCTATATAATAATTAACTATATGTCTAGCTTCTTTCCTATAGTGGCTACTATAAGAATTAGACAAGAGACGAAGTAATTACATTTCAGTATTGGGCCTATTTAGATGGAGTTAAGGAGGCGCTCCTTAAGAAATATCGCACCAGCAATCAAAAAGTTCCGTTAAGAAAAATATAGAATACTATTTTAAATTCAATGCAGACTTTAGGTTTATAAGCTAAACTTCTTATATTATCTAACGCACTAAGGTTAACTGCAAAATATTTATTCTAGAATCAGCTAAATAACCTTCAATAACCCGTATATCAAACTTTTGGTATTGGCTATTGACTATATATATATATCTTGGCTGACCGATATATATTTTAGCCACTCCCGCGTTGACTTTAAATCCGTAATATACTGCTTATTGAAAGAGGCCGCTGATATAAATTTCTACCCCTGCTTTAGCGTCTCTTCTTTAGGGCGCTGAGAGCTGGCGGATTGTTGTATATGTTATACTATAGTCCTTTAATTTGTGATTGTATATATAACACAGCAAGACTGGCAGTGTTCTAGAAAATTCCGGATTTTCCTAATTAAATGGTAAAAAGCTATTATATCCTCCGCAGGGGCAAAGGAGGATAGGGCTAGCCGGAGCTTTAGTATATATACTTAATTCGCGCTATCCTAGCTGCCAAGCTATAGACTCTACGGCTTCCTAGGGCATTTACATTTCCATAGCAACTATCTGCTATATTTGGGGTCTTAAGCTAAAGGCATTATTAGTTTATTATTATTATTATTATTATAAAAAGTTAGAGATAGGAAAGATGGTTAAGGTTATGCTTACTAATTAAATATCCTAGCTAACTTATTTTTCTTCTTAAAATCCCAGGCAATCCAGATAATTTTCTTTTTAAGGTAGTTTCGGTATTGTAAATAGCAACTTATTGGGGTTCTTCCCTGTATTTGCTTTACTATCTTATTCTAATTTATGCCCTCCCCCTGGTGCTTAATAATTAAGTCGTTTTTAGCTGGAATCCACTCTTTTCCTAAGCTCTGCTTAGGTAGGTTTCTATAAGGCTCTATATATTCACTAAAATTAGGAAGTAACTAGTTGTATAGGAATGATTGCGATATTAGTAGGGGTGACTTTAAGATTTCTAATACTTGGCGTTTACGTCTGTGGTTCCCGGTTAGAGACTCTATTAATGCTTTAATATCTATAATAACTAATTTAGGCTAACCCTCTAAACGGCTAGCAAGATTACTTACTTTGAAGTTTTATAGGGGCAGATATAAAGCAGGTTGTTAGGGAGAATAGAAACGTATTATACTACTAAAGGTCTATTTATTTTACTTAACTTGGGTAACTATGCCCTTATTAGTTCAGAATCTGGAATCTATTGGGTTTAGAATATTGTAGATAGCAATAAAGATGGACCTCCTAGTATTTATACTAAGTGCAGGGATCTACTGTCTAGTGTATAGCGGACTATACCTATGCCTGCCCTTGGCTAGTGGCTGGAGATAAATATCTATAGAGGCCTCCCTTAAACTGTCTTTTTTTTTTTTCAATCTAAACTTCCCCCCCACTATTATCTACCTATAGTTATCTATTGCATTTCTAAAGCAATAAGTCTTAGTATGTGACCGTTATAATAAAAAGCTTATTAAATAGCTGATTATCTAATTACCTAGCCTACGCTAGTACTTGCAATAGTCTTATTATGGCTAGACTTAGGTTAAATAGCACGAAAGTAGTCGTTATAATGTATATACTACCAACTTCCCCCTACCACGGACTTTATGGTAAGTGGTAAGTAATCCATGCAAATTTACAGCTAGCTATCTTGATTTAGATTAATGCGTCCGATTAGGGAGCTAACCTTAATTAAGCTATAAACGCTAGTATTATTTCCTTCTGTCTCTGTTACGTATTGGATGCCTAGATTACAGCCTTTAAAATAGTAATTATAAAGCCTTCCGCCACCTTAGCCAGTTCTACTCTCTTAAGACTGTACCCTAATGGATCTATAGGAGATCCTTAAGGATAGATAGTGCTGGCCTTTAGCACAATATCTTGACCCTTATAGCGTTTTATAGAAAGTTAATTGGGTTTTTCCCCTGAGTTTTAATTTCTCTATTCTTCTTCTTCCTTATAAAATACCCTTTTAGTCTTATAAACTCCTAATAAATATCTTCTGACCTTAATGTTCCACTTTTGGTACTTATATACGCCTTACCACTTACCTAACTAAAACCCTGTTTAGTAAGCCTGTTTATTGCCAATATATAAAAAGTTGTGGGTTAATACATAAAAGGATAACACTTGTATAAGTAAATAGATACTATTGGCTAAAATCTTATCTAATTTATTTTAAGGGAGTATCTTAACATGCACTATAAATGCGGGGGGTGTAAGTATGGCTTTTTAAAGTTATCTTAACTCGAACGGCACTAAAACGGGTATTGTAAGCAGCATTTTGGTTACATATATAGGGAATATAAGGGGCTAAGGCGCGTTAGGGAGAGGCGCGTTAGGGAGTACTACTATAATTTATTAGCTCCTATTACTAATAGCGCCTAAATACCTGTACTAGAAATGGGAGGTTTTGGCACTAATACTATAAATTAGGTAGGTCCGCACTCCTACATTACCATTAGTATCTATATAATGGCTAATAATAGTTATAGCAGTTAAATCCGAAGCCCTCTATCTTACTCCTTTAAGTCCTTTTCTATATTAAGAGCGCTCTTAGACCTTAATAATTAACAACTTATACGGCATAGTCCTTTAGGGGAAGTATAAAGGTAACTAAATCTGTATTAGGCCTTCTAATATTACTGCTAGCTTGGTAAGTCTAATCTCCTTTCTGGTAATACTGAGTATTACCTATTAATATAAGCTTTGGCCTGCAGGGTAATATAACTATAGGCACATATAATGCGCGGCCTAATATAGGGATAGTAAGTCTTTTGCCTTTGCCGTTTGTCTTAGTATATAGTCCGCAAATAATGGCCGAATATAACCTCTTATACTAGGAAATCTTCTATCCTAAAGTACCAATTTTATATAAATATAGCTTTAACCTGGCTATATGCCCAGACCTACTATAAGTCGCAGTAATGATAATAGGTGTATCTTGCTCTCTAAAAAGCTTTCCGCTGGATATTACTTACGCTTGCTATTTATTCGCCGAATTTCTAGCTAAACGCCTAAGAAAGAAACTAGATAAAGTTCCTGAACAAGCTACAGACCTATAGGGAGCCTTAATACTCCTCTATTTGGAAATTTTTAAAAAGAGGTATTTGACCTATGTATTCTAGGAGCGTTTTACTGCTTATCTAGCACTGAACTAGGTTATTAAGACGGCGATTAGGGTTATAGATACGATACCCACTTTTAAGAGTAATAATTTAGATGAGCAATGGAACTAATAGATTATAAAAGAATTAGCTTCTTAGCTAGTCTTTAAGGCCTTTATATTTAACTCCGTTAACGCTGTTATATTTAACTACCCCACTATTATATATTACGATTAATTACGTCTACTAGGACTACTGCTTCCTAATAATAGGCTCTGGCTTACGACAAACAGTTTGGAGTTTATAAAGAGATATATATTACCCTCCTCTAACCTCCATCCTATATTATTCTAGGATGGTTTGCAGAACTTGTTTATTGGCAAACCTATTGCTACAGAGTATTTTGGCTATGTAATTTTAATAGCTGGCCTTCTTAATAAAAGTAGGCTTAATGGCTAATACAACTCTTAGCTTAGGTTCGCCTTAAACTCTTAGGGCCGTTTTATCCGTTCTATCCCTAAATTAACAACCTTTAATTATAGCATATAAGTATTGCTTATTCTATATTATATAGCTTAGATAGATGTGTATTTGACACTTAACTGCCCTTATACAACATTTTACGCTTTAAAATTTTTAGTTAATATACTATAGCAGGCCTCTACTCCAGCTTACACCCTAAAGGATAATTTTTTACTTAACCGGCCATTAGCACTTTATATAGCAGTGTTAATTATACGGATATTTATATCTACCCTTAAAAAGCTAGTTGTGATTATAGGGACTAAGAATAAAGAAGACCAAATTTAGGAATTTCTTAGGTGGGTAGGTAGTATTAAAGATCTAGATAAGTTATAGAAGGCTAATTAGAGCGTATATCTCTAAATGCTGGATTTAGTATCTAGCGGTGTATAATAGAATCTACTATATTTGCAGCCTGGCCCTCTAAAACTATGCCTAATAATTACAAAGTACCGTTCACCCAGAAGGCATGTAATAGTTATAGAAGATTAAAAGTTAAGTATATTAATTAAAACCCTTATAAACGTTAAGGTTTTTCCTCGTTATAATTAGTTAGAGAAAGAGGTGTTTGCTAAGGCTAGACTTACTAGTCGTTGCTATAGCTAGGGATTAAAGGAGCATCTGGATATTAGTAATAGAGCCGCAGAAGGGCGATATATAATTATAATTTATCTACTTTATTAATCTACTTTATTAAATTCCTTTAAAGCACAGATCCTACGTATATCCCTATATAGAGTAAGTATATAAGTGGCTTGTGTCTATCTCAGCCATAGAGCAAACGCTTTTTATAGTTTGGTTAAAGGAATCTAGCATTTAATAAAGCACCGCCGATCTCGCTATGCTACATATACCGTTATAAATAGAAGGCCCATAATAAGACGGTTGTTAATTTGCTAGAGGTGGTGCTGTCCTTATATAAGCGCATTTTAATGTATACACAATAACACCATGGGACTAGATAGAGCCATAGTATAGTTAGCAATTGTATTTAGAAATTGGAGGAATATTTAGGTAGTGAAATATTAGAGGAGTAGCACTTGGTATATACTTTTACCTCTTTCTAAATAAACTTTTCTTCTAACGTTAAGAATTGCCGTAAAGAGAGTACTCTAGCCTTATAAATATTTCTCTACTATTTTAGCCTTGGCCTTCTGTATAAGTAACTAGAATAACTATTGTTAAATCTAAATCCCTTTCCCCATTTCTAAGTGATTTGATAAGACTAAAGATAGGTAGGGAGAGTGTTAAGATATCTACGAGTTTTTTATATATAGAGGTTTTTTCCCGCTTTATAGCTCCCTATAAACAGGAAATAAAACGCCTTTAAGCTAGGTGGTAAGTTTAATATAAAGCGATAAGTTTTTAACCAACTCTACAGCTGTGATTTGGCTCTTTAGATTATTAGTAAGCATTTAGCGGACAAAAGAGAGATACTTTGGAATCTTAGATATAACTTTATCTACTTTATAAAGCCAATTAACCATCTCTAACTGGATACTGGGTTTTAAGAGAATATCCGCAATTAACTAGTTGCCTTATAGAATTGGTATTAGGCCGGAAATAAATAGTATAATAACTCTAAAGGCCTAAATATTGGTAGGGGTACCTTGTTGACCTTTAAAGATATATTCTTGTGGCATATAGCAAGGTGATCACCTGTTATAATCAATTAAATTTCTATTATTGCGCGAAAGTCCGAAATCATATATTTTAGCTACCGTTCTATTGTAGAGTATATTCTGAGGTATTAGGTCTCTATGGATAATATTATTAGCGTAAATATAATCTAAACTACTGCTAATATTTAAAAGTATCTAATATTATAAGTCTTCTAATAGCTGTGATATTAACCCTCTATTAATAAACTTTGCTAGGGATAGCCCCGCATATTTAAGGACGATTTATAAAGTCCGAGTATTGTAACTTATAAGCCTAGTAATATATGGCTGCAGTAATATTAGATGGAGTAATAATAGAGATCTAAGTACCTATATAATCTAGTTTGCTGAGTTTGATAAAAATGTCCACCTTATTCCTCTATATATTAGCTGACAATTTGGCGCTAGACCTGCGGCATACCTTAATTATAACTTCTATTCTATTATGTATAGTCTTGAAGACCTTTGCGCAACGCGTTTTGCCAATTATTTTGCCAAGGTTGAGGTCGCCTTACGGTGGCTGTAATTTAAGGCGTTCTTATCTAGCCGTAGTATACACTCTTTTATAACCTACTCTAGGGATCTTATCTCCCACAGACTTTGCCCTAGCCGGTAGTAGGGCTTTGATGGACTCTTTACGGTGCTTAGCTTTGGTTGTTTTTTGCGTAGGCTCCCTATATAGTATAGCCGCATTCTTAGAAAGAAGTAACGGGCTATAAAGCTCTCCCCTAGGACTATATGGTTTAATGTAAATGAGAAAGTCTAGCCCTTTACTAAGCTGGAGGTGTTAGCTGCCGCTATTAAGTCTTGCTTCTTAATATAGTCGAACTCTGCGCGTGGCGTACTTAGTAGGGAGAGGCTAGATGACGAAAGTAGAGGTTGATTCATTATATAGTATTACTGCGCTGTTAGGGTTAGGGTAGAGCTAGAGGTATATAAAGTTTATCTAGCACTAGCTCTTAACTGCTGGATTAGGATATTTAAGGACCACGTTACTTTTTAGTAATATGCTAAATGTAAACTTTTCCTTATCTTATAACTGTAAAATAACAATCCAATTACATCTTCCCTTAATACCGTAGATGTTGGCCTTAGGCGATAATATCTGTATAATATTATCTTTATTATCTAAAGAGCCGTTACTGGGATCTGTAGCTGGGGAGAACCGCTAATTATTGTTCTCTAGAAGGTGGATAGAGTAATTTACTAACTTTGACAGAGGGAAAAAAATGGCTTAAATGTTCCCCTTGTCTTTAATTGAACTTAAAGCATAATCTCCAGTTCCTGTACGCATCGTGAATAATTTTGTACTGATTTATAGGGAATATGCTTATTCTTATCAAGGTGCAGTCTCTCTATATAGGGTTGTAAGTAAGTACTTTTATCCACTTGTCCTACTAAGCCTTCTATTATTAGGATATCTAATATAGAAAGTGTCTAAATTTAGTATAAGGGGCCCTACGCGCTATGCTAGTGTATTTTTAAAATAAGTAAGCATTTTGGACAATATACCCAGGTTGTATTATCTGCAATTATACTAGTAGGGGGATGGCGTCTGCCCGTTCCCGCAATATTAGAAGGTAGGAGGAGGTATTAGAGGTCCTTTAATTTTATTACTAAGCCGTTTAGGTAATGAGATTATCTAAGGTGCCAAGCTTATAAAGTCTGTACGTGATAATCAACTGGTAGCGAGGTAATAGGCGCGCTAATATAATTATAACGCTCTTTATCCTTCACTCCTTAGAGATAAATGCTAAATATAAATTTTGAGTAGAGTAAGCTTAGTGGATTACCTATAAGCCCTTTAATATCTGTAGCATCTTTACTAAACCAAACTCAATACCTTTTCTCTATTAGAGGCACTCTTCTAAGTCGCAGTATTTCTGACCTTGAGTTAGACCTCTTATAGTAATAATACAATCTTAGAAGTGTCCCGCTTATAGAAAATGACCAATTTTTTGAAATTATACAGAAATGTCTTGACGATAAGCCTCGCGGGGAGCTTAAGGCCTAGCTTTGGCTCTCTATTAATAAAGAAATCGATCGCGTCCACGAGGCCTACATAAATGGGAAGTATAATTTCGCCACTCTTGTTTATAAGCTCCTTAAAACGGCTGATAAGAAGTTTTAATTTATAAAAGGCCTTCGCGATAATACTATTTACGGATATAAACTCATTTTGACTTGCATTTTTCCTATCTTGAAAAGGATGCAGCCGAAGAATAAACCTAGACATAAACGGACAAATTGCAAGACTGCCAAGCCTGCACGGCGTAGAGCGTTAAGTTTAAAAGTGAGTAAAAATGGTGTTTAGCAGACTGCATGTATATCTTATAGGATATCACCGCGGAGGAGCGAGCGTATAAAGGGTTAAAAGAAAACCTAAAGTAAGTAACGGCATCCGTATAAGCTGTAGATATACGCTAATAGCGCTATAATAAAGAATTGACACCGTCTGTGCCCCTGACTTCTATTAAGACTTGCTGATTGAACTATATCCTTATAACTACTGGACCTTGCTTGGAGAAAAGATTATAGATTAGTATAGGCGGCGAAGACGTTTAGCAATAACCGGCGCCTTTAATAAGGTGCCTAAGGCGAACTATCTAAAGACGAAGAAGACCTAGTGCAGCACAACCGGTCTATATAAGAAAGATAAGGAAGGTTAAGTAAGAAGAGCTTTTTAATAGAGCTAGGGCTTTGTGTTTTGGTATATAGAAAGCAACGCGGCAACTCTAATTGTTTTATCTATTATTGTATATACTCTCTTCCTTGGTTAATAGCTAGCAACTAGATAGCTTTTAATTCACATATAATCTTGGATTATAGATTTAATAGCAGTAGAATACTTGGCACTAAATCGCGTGTAGGTAGAGGGGCGGAGTAACTAAATATAGATGGCTAATTATGTTGCTTCCTTCCGACTTTTTCTAGGCCTTTAACAAAAGAGGCTATTTTTGGGGCCTGCTAAGTGACTCTCTATAACTAACTTTAGAATTGTCGCTAAAACTAGGCTAACTATTGTAGGTTTAGTAGGGGTATCCCAAGACCCTTTTCCTCTTAGGATGCCTTAACCTTAGTTTATTCTCTAGTGCCCAACCTAATAAGACCTTTAATCCTCTTTAAGTATCTTCTGCTACACTATATCCATGCGGCCAAATCGCTATAATAAACAGTGATATAATAAACAGTGACGCCCGTATACTTATGGTAATACTTAATCTGCTACGGTCCTAGGGGCTTTACTTACTTCTTTTAGGTAGCAGTAACTCTACTAGGGGAAGGCTTAGTGCTCTCAAATGCTAGTCTAGATTTCTTAAAGCCGTTAGAGCAAGCCCTTAAAAAGTTACTCTTAAAAGTTTAGTAGCATCTTCGTCTCGTTAAAAAATCAAATATAAGAAGGTAAAGGAAGCCCCACAAAAAGCTTCCTTCTGGCAAAGAGAACCCGGCTCTATTGGCGCAATAAAATAGTACCAGCTTGACCGTTTATAATGGTATTATAGAAATTCAGGATAAACAGCAACTATGCGACAGTATAAGCCTAAAGGAGGAACAAGAACAGAAATTATCTATCACAAACCTAGAAGATGAACGAAAACCATCTATTATAATTGCAGAAGAGATATTACCTATAATAAATAGGGACCAAATACCACCTGCTATAAGCTAGAAGGAGGAACTGTCTATGCCCAATCTAAAAGAGCAGGAGATACCTTCCGTCGCGACTATAGAAGAGAAGATACTACCTATTATAAGCTTAAAAAAGGAGCCTCCAAAGTAGAATAAACTAAAGGACGGAGTAGGAGATTCTCTATTAAGCAGTAAACCATCAGCTATAGTAATTATTAACAGTAATAGTGATGGTAATAATAATAACAATACTATCTTATTGCTAGTACCCACAGCCTCTTAACCCTAAAGTTTATCTGGCGAGTTTGCTGAATTTAAGCATTATATTGGTATCGCTGCTGTCGCTAGAAAAAAATTCGCACTACCACCTCAGTAAGAAATATTCCAAAATAAAATGGATGTTAGAGAGTGCTTTACACGTCTTTTACTGGGGTCCAGTTTGAGTTACTAGCTTAACCGTAATCTCGTCTTCGCTATTTTAAGCAAGTTACTACTTAGTAAAGCCAGTATTCTAGGCTAGGAGAGTAAACCAAGCGAGCTTGTTATTTAAAATATAATCAGCAGTTATGAATTTGATAATAGGATAAGATTCTTAGTTATACTATATACGCTTAAACTTTACTAGTGTGTAGCTATGGTTAATATCTAGAGATAGACCATTACTACTATTAACGCAACTAACGGGAAAATATAGGCGAAATATTTAGAATAAGCTATTAACATAAAGCTAGGCAAGCCAAGAAATGAGGTTTAGCAATAGGCGGCTAAACCACTCTATCCTTATGGAAATGGTGACAGTACTAATTACGGGACAATACTGTGTCATAATATAGAAGCTGAAGTTTTGGGTATACTAGTAGAAGATATTCCTTTTAGGGAGCTACGATTTCACTACCTTTAACTAATTGTATAATACTACGAGGTTAAACCGTAGAGCAATGCTTTTCTCTCCTAGCTTGGCTTTTTACCCTCTTAGAAAAGAAAACGAGAGGTTTCTAAAGAACTAATAGTTTGTTACTTACAACACTTAAACATAGGTAGACTATAACCACTTAAAAGGCCGGTGCGGACAGGGATTATAGAGAGTGGGGAAATTGCAATCAAGACAAGTAATTCTACAAATAGGGCAGGATTGGATGGATCTTTTATTCTAGGGATTCTTCTTAAAAAGCTACTGGACCTCTCTGTTAAAAAGTGCTTAAGGGTAATCTAGTACGCTTGCCAAATTGGATCCGTGGAAGTTTTTTAGACGCTAAAGGAAGTCTTAATAGGAAAGAGTACCTACCTCCTAAAGCTACAGCTCGATGACCTTATAATAGTCTTTCTTTATCTCGATCTTATCTAGAAAAAAAATAATAATTACGTCAAACTTGCTAGGAAAAGGTGGGAACTTTACTATCTTTATTAAAAATTCATGTATTTAAAGTGCAAGGTGTCCTACTATCTCGCATTCCAGTTCCGCTTCACATATATATAGGTAAGGAAAACAATATCCTATTATAATAAGAAGGCTAATAAGTTTAGTTCTAGCTATAAAAACATAGGAGCTATAGCAGATTTGCTTTATTCTCCAAATCCTTATACTCCAAATCTTTGTAAACGACCTTTAGTGGAGACGATTAGAGAGGCTAAGGAATCTCAAAAGAAGAGACCAGAGACTACTACCCAGCCTATAACTACCGCGGACGCCCTTATTATTGCAGACATAAAAGCCACCTCTAATGCCGCCATAAATATTACCAGTAAGGTTAGGGACACCTTTCTAGGATTTACTATAGAGTCCGCCTAAGACGCTACTATAAATACCCTAAAGACCGCCTTGGGGGTAGGTGTAGAAACTCTTTTAAAGTATATAAGAAGGAAACCTAAAGAGAATTATGTCCTAAACAAAACTAGGGTACGCTTTTATGCCTACTATTGTTCTTATGGGCAGGAAAAAGTAACAAATCGGGAAGGGAGTAGGTGTAGTAGTTACCATCACCAACAATGCCCTCAGTGCATAGTTATATAAAGATGACGGTTAAATTTTTCAGTTGGTTAGGTGGGAAACGGGTTAGTATATAAATGGCACTAAGAATGGCTGCTTGGGGAATTGTATCCTAGGGCCTTAAGTGTCCCCTTAGATAAAAAAGAGATCTTATCTAGTATTTTTCCAATGGTCACGTCAATGGTCTCCGTGATGGAAATTCTCCTAGAATAGCGTTAGCCTAAGATTAAATTAAACTTGTTATTAACCCATAATGGCCTTATATTATTGGATCCCCTAAAAGAGGACGCTATTTCCGGATTTATATTGGCAGATGGTGAGGCGCTCGCTGCTAGGTAAAGGTTGGTAGTTAATATACTGTATCTAGAATCTCGATTCTAACCGCAAGTGCTAGCGACCTAATTGATGATTAGTAGGAGCTAGCGAATAACGGCTTTAATAAGCAAGCCAATTGTTAAGTAAGTAGAATCTATATTAAAGGGTGGAGCGGCCGTAAATAGCTAGCAGAAATAGGGCAGGCTAGGGAATAGTTTAAAAGGAGCGGTAAAAATAGTAATATTAGGGCAGTAACAAATGAGAGCTATAGAAGAAAGCGTTAAGGCAACTAGTAGAGTAGATATAATAAAGGTAATTGTACATCCTAGCATAATGGGGCGAAATCAACTCTATATATTACTTATCTCTATCCCTCGCTTTTAAGATCTAGCATTTTTAGGTTTATTAAGGCTTTCTAGCCTTAAATTATTGCAGGACGCATCGTTACAGCTTACGTTATTAGAAAAATAAATTAACGGGGTCTTCTAGACTTTACGGCAGCAGTCTAATTAACTGGGGAGATGGCTGCACATCCTTACTTTAATTAGTTGTTTAGTTTTCCATTATAGATCTTTAGAGGAGCACAAGTCGTAGTAGTGGGGTTTGGAACAGTATGGCGTCTTAGGGATGACGAGGCGAAGGGGCCAATATACGCCAAGCCAATATTATAGGGGGTTTACGATCCTTGAGGATTGTAAACCCCCTACACCATTTCCTGCTTCTTACTCTTACACCCCGCTGCCTTCTTTTATTAGGTCAAACAACCTAATGGGCCTATAATATTTATGTCTTAGTAGCAGGGTGATAAGACGCTTATTAGCGCTACCAGTTAGGTAGGACCTATATAATATAGCCCGTTTATTAGAAACGTTACGGCACTAATATTATCTTATAAATTAGACCCCTGGTGGACCATTGGTATATATACTACGCACTAAGAGTCTAAGAGCTTATAGGCGTTGCTTATAAGAAGTAAATATGGAAAGGAAGCTTTAGAGCAATTAGAGAAATATATATAGAAGCCTAATAAAGCCACCTAGGCTGTGGTTAGCTATGTAGTAGCATTAAAGAACCATAACTTTATTTTAAGGTTATAGAGCTTGCGGTTTAACCTAGTAGGCGTAAGGTGGTTTCCTTTTACCATAGAGGGGGAGGCAGTTTAAGAAGTATCTATTAGTTGGACCATTGTTGCTTATTAATTTTGCTATATACTAAATATAAAAATGTGTTCTAAAGTCTGGATCTAGAAAACAAAGGATAAAATACTAAATTAAAAACTAAGTAATAGGAAAACGGGAAGGTTTTCCTAATATAGCCTATCTAATATAGTATACATGATACCGCGCGAAAACCTATACACAGTATTATAAATTTACGAATGTAATAAGCTTAGAATATCCTACTACACAACTAAGCTTCTATTTAGGGCGCGCTCGGCCGGGTAGTTACTATACTTTTACTTAGATATATAACTCCAAATAAAATACCAATTCTAGCTATCTAAAATGTCATAGTCCTAATATACTGACGTTCCTCTATATTATCGCCTAAAATCGCTTTAGGAGAGCACTTTTCCTAGAAGCTGTTACTAAGATTACCAATTTTCTTTAGTATAAAGCTTTACAATCTTTAAGGATTTTTGTAGTCTTTACGCCTATATTTTCCCTTAACCCTACTCGATCCTATAGGCACTTTGTGACTACCTGGGCAATCTTTGCCGCCTAGATTTGCACACCCTTCTCTTATTCCTTCTCGTTTAATATAATCACCATACTTGTATATCTTCGTGGTAATTTAGACCTCGCACATTTTAATATAGTTAAGCGTGAATCCTATACTATCCGATAAAGGTAGGTCTTTAGTAATATCGGTTTTTATAACATTGTTTTAAATAGGCAGAACTTTGTCTTATCTATTAGTCTTTATTATAGCCTTAGCTACCAAGATATGACGCTAACTAAAAACGAATTAGCGCTAAGAGAATCCGATTTGCTAAGCAGTCTAGGATAAATATCAGTCTTCGCACTATTTACTACATTATAGCGCTTATAAAATGCACTTCTGGCTCTACTACCGTGGTCTTCCGTCTTCGACGAGGCGTGGTGCTCAAATCACCTAAGGAGAAGTTTAAGGTCGAACACAACTTTGCCATCGAGCGGTAGATACTTAAGATTCTAGGAAAGCATCCTAGGATTATAAAGTATAATAAGTTATCCTCGCCGTTATATTTATATTACTATTGCTGATAAATTAGATATCTAGGACCCTATAACACACCAAATCTTTAAGGACTACAATTTATAGAGGCGAGCCATGGAGATCTTTAGAGATACCTTAACAATTGGAACAACCTAGTAGACCTCCATTTACGCCTTAAATAGTGTATACAAGCTGCCAAAGCTATTGCCTTTATCTATATAAGAGATATAATACACTTTAATCTACAACCTAAAAACTACCTCCTTTACTAAAACTCTACTAGCTCTCTCGATGTTTACCTCTATAACTTTAGTAGATCTACATGTGGAGATATAGATGGTGGGTACCTTTTAAACTCTAGCTTTAGTAATCCTACAGATCCCTAGGTCTTAACCCTAGCCACTAATATATTTAGCCTTAGGTCCGTCTTTTACACGATTATAACTGGCTATTAGCCTTACAAGTCTCTAGGCCTATTTAGGACAGTTAAAGAGAAAAGGAATTATAAGAAATAAGTGGACAGGCTTTTTAGGAGGCGAGTATAGCCAAATATAGAAGGGCTAATAGGTGGAAACATTATAATTAGTTACTAGAGGAAGGAATATAGTACTATAGAAGCCATTTTATGTGCTTAAAAGGCAGAACTATCAATACCTAACTATATATATCAGACAAAATAACAGGGCTTTTTCTATAAAATCTAATAGTCTAGCCTATATCTCTTAAAGCATGTCCCAGGACTGGTGTATTATATAATCAATAGCTCTAAGCTCCCTAGCTGTACACTCCTTTAAAGATACAACTATCTCTCTTATATACTTCTTAATATCGTCGTATTGGTTCTTTGCAGCTTCCTTTTAAATTGCAACCTTCCTTTCCATGCAACTCTTAATTTCGTCGCAGTCTTTCTATGCAGCGTCCCCTACTATTATAATTCGCTTTTTAAATCCACTAAGAATTTCTGTAAGCTGTCGCTTGTTCGATTCCCGAAGCACGTCAAGCCTCTACTGTAGTGCAATTATTCTGAAGTTTAAAGTGGGGGGAGGTAGGGGAACAAGAGCGTTCTTATACTTTCGTCGCTAATTTTAGGCAATTAGTAAAGTACTTACACTTTAAATGGGCTTAGGTGCATACCTTATTTCTATTAAACCCCTCTACAAAACCACTATCTATATTTAGAACCATTTTCTTGGTCTTTAAGGATTAGACAAGTTACGAAGTATACTTACTCCCTTATCTCTAGGTTTCCCTTCTTAGTATTTAATTCCTCCCCTAGCGGCGACACGAGTGGTATAACTAGGGATGGGGTTTCTTCCTATAGTAGTATGTTAGAGGCTAGTATAAGCTGACCCAAACTAAGATTAGAATTGAAAGCGCTAGCTATCCTTGGCTGTTCTACATTTAACTTATTAAGCTCTTGCTCTTGTGCCGGTACTATAGTCGTTAGAGAGTTTTCTACAGCTATGTATTAGGGGTTAGTATTCGCTGACTTGGTTAAGAGGCTTAATAAGCAGTGTCCTGCCGTTGAGAGGTAAGAAGACAGCTATTTATATACAATAGAAGGCGAGTAAATGGCTAGGCAAAGAAGCGGATAAGGCGTAGGCTACTAAATGCGGCAGATAACTAGCCAACACCACTTATTATATCTATCACGACATTAATATAATGCCTATAATTACAAGGCTTGTATGCAGGTGTGAAGAAAGCCACTCTTTACAGGAATAGGCTAAGATATACTACAAGGTTTCTACAGCCTAGGGTTTATTTAAAGCAAAGAGCAACTACTTCTTTTTTTTAAGCATTTCCGTATATGCCCTTTTGGTTCTTTTCATTTCCTTTACTAATTCATTCAATGGGATTTGGTCGCTATGCAACTTCTTAAGCTGTTAAATATCTAAATCTTTCTAACGTGGTTTTTTCGGCCCCGTACTATCTAGACATAGTTTCTTAAGTAGTCTCCTATATATAAGTTCTGGCCTCTTTAGAAACGTATCTATAATCTATAACTATTTGGCCTCTTGATTATATATATCTAAGAAAAGGTTCTTCTCAGAATCTTCCTATAGTAGCCTTAGTTTGCGATTTTAGTTAGCATTATCCAGGAGAAGGGCCCAGGTAGAGAGCTAGGGCCATAAACGCTGGTCCGCTGCTATACTGTACCTTCTATTAGACCATTTAATATTATTATAAAGGGATACATACGCAAATCCAGCGTTGCTGCGGCGACTGAAATTATTATTATAGGGCCTATAGAATTATCTGATAGCAAAACTCATAATACATAGTTTATAACTCTTAGGGTAATCTTTTTAGGTGGATTTAATAAGCGTATTTTCTTCCTAGTTAGATCTAGTACTAAGATTAAGCTTTTTAAGTTGCCCTAACAGTTGCGTGTGATTTTCTATACTGGATATTCTTTGCTGGGATTAAGAACAAGAAGGCAAAAAGTCAGGAATTTATAGGTGGATATACAGGGCAGCCTAAAAGGCAGAAGTCTTGGCATATTACATAAACTCTCATTCTGCGGGCCGTATATTATTTTATAGCTACTAATATATACTATACTATCTACAAGGTGTACATACTAGCTTTTAACCCCCTCTATTCCATCTATATCATCTATTACTATCCACATTTTATAGTATGATCCACGTTGGTTAAGTAACTTAGTATAACTTCCCCTTTCCTTTACCTCTCCTTTTTCTAAGAAAATAATTTCGTCGGCACCCTTAACTGTGCTAAGACAATAAGTAATAGTTAAAATTATTCAACCTTTCCCTTAACTTTTAAGCTATTCACGAATCGATTTCTCTGTTATATTATCTATAGCAGATATGGCTTTGTCAAGAAGCAAAATCTTTAAATTTTTAAGAAAGGCCCTTACAATGGCAATACGTTAACGCTTACTACCCAAGAGTTTAATACCTCCTTCCCTAACTACTATACTATATCCAGTATTGTAACGTATAATCCGTTTATATATAGAAGCGGCTTTGCAGCTTTCCGCAATTTTAATATTATTAGTATGGAGCCCGTATAATATAATTTCCCTAATTAACCTGTTTGGCACTTTAAGGTTTTAGGGTACAACTATTATATTTTCTTATAGACTTCTTAGTGTAACATTACTGATATTTTGGCCATTAATTTTAATGCTCTCTACTTAGTGTATACTAATAACCTTTACCTTCTTCTTTTTCGCCTCTAGCACCGCATCCTTCTATTTATCTACTTTCTTAAGAGCTTGCTAAGGCTCCTTTTTACGCGTTAGCAGGAAGCCCTAGATCTCAGCTAGCGAAAATTTGCCTTTAGGAATATAATTAGCGAAAGTATTAGCTAGTGCCCTTAGCATCTCTCTAGAGAGATAGTTGTGAGCTAAGTACTTCCCTCCCTTAAATCCGCTAACTCCGTTAATTTTATTAATCCTATTAATCCTATTTACTATCTCCGCCGACCCGTTAAGGCTACCATTTGAAGTAGGCTTAAGTATGCCATTTATTAGATTAAACCTGCTACGCTATTTTAGGACCTTATCATTCTTATTTAAGTATATATGGATAAAGATGTCTCGAATCTGGTCGCGCGTTATAAGCGTAAACTCAATCTATATATCAACTCTACTAGGATGGGTAAGGGCTTCGTCCAACTTCTCTAGATAATTTGTTATTATAACAAGAACTCTACCCTTATAAGTAGCGACGCTATTAATGGTGTTAAGTAGACTAGAAAGCGAAACACCCTATTTTACATCGTCTTTCTGCTTATCTTAACGGTTTGCGGACTTAATCACTCTGGCTAAATTAGTAACATTTAACTCTTAGACTATCTTACCTCCTTTAAAATCCACCTTATCCTCCTTTTCCTTCTTATCACTTTTCTTATCTCTTAGTAGACCTGCGGTATTAATGTCCTCTAGGAAAATAATATAGCGGTAAAGGAGGTTGTTAAATAGCTAGTTAAGGTCAGATTCCGTAAGAGTAGGTTTAAGTAAAGAAATATAGAATATATCTAGCCCAAAGATTCTAGTAAGGGCAAAGGAGAGCGACGTTTTGCCAGTCCTAGGGGGTCCGTAGAAGAGATAACCGCAACAGTACAGAATACCGCGGGTGGCGTACCAGCGAGGGCTGGACAGATAGAGATATTTATTAATATCCTCCACAACTTTAGTCTTTTGCTTAGGGTTAAGTAACACAGTATCTATTAGACGGGAAGGTCTGGATAAAACACAGTCCTATAACTTAGCGCTACGTCCACGATCCTTCCCTACTAGCTATTAAATAACCGTCATGGCCTTTTCCTTCTTAAGTGACCATAATTTTATGTAGTTAATTAGGTTTTTAATAGGCTCTGTTAACCATCTAATATATCTTAGTTTAATAAGCTCTTCGTTACCTCTGTTTAGGGACTATAGACTAGTAGGTCTCTCTTAGCGCAAATAATTAAAGATAAATAGGTGGCTATTATGCCAGAACCTATATTTGCCAAAGTAGGGCTTATAGTGGGGTAGTAGCTTAGCTGCCTACTTTCTAAAATTAAAGATTCCCTTTTTGTTAAGCGCCTCCTTATTATTGTTATCGTCCCCCTAGTCGCCGTAAATGGTTCCTAGTCGCGTAACAGCTTTCACTAAGCAAGAGATTTTCGATATGCGCTACTCTACGATCCATTAAAGTATACTATCGAATATATTATCTCTATTATCGACAAAAACTAACAACATAAAGAACTAAGAGAAGAAAGAGAAAGCTTTATTCCATATATAGGTTGCTAATGTTACTACAGCAAATAGAATAAGACTAATTAAGACCACTATGCTAACGTCAAAGCCAAAGGCATTTAGAATAAATTTGGAAATAAGACCATATCCTAGAATAAAAGCCTTAAGGACATTTAAAGGGAGATTGGTTAGATTTGTTTATGCGCCATTCTCAAACATATTAAAGCCTATAGGAAACTTAGGAAAACTTATCCTATCTATTAGATATTATCTTAGAAGAGTAAATAAAAGGAAATAGAAATATTATCTTATATTGCGTGTATGTCTAGCTTTCCTCGGGATAATATATAAGAGATAGGGGCTGTTTAGCAGTAGCTCGAGAGTGTTAATTGCTATACGATATAAAATTAAAGTGAAAGTTACTTCCGTGCTAAGATTCTGCAAAATTCTTAAATTATATTAACTATCTATCTAGCATTAAGAGAATTCTTAATAAAGGATCAAAGGGTTTAAGGAACGTGGGTATTTTTAAGTTTCTATATTACCTAGGCATGGAGGCGTAGCCATATTAAAGGAGGCTTAAAGTTTCTATCGCCTAAGACATAAGTCCTAAGCCTAAGTCGGTAGTGACACCTGGTACGCCGGATATGGCCATCCAGTTTGTGATAGGAAACGGTTCATTACTATAGGCGGGCCTCGATATAGCCCTATTATATTATTTGGCGGGTTTATAACGGACATAGATTAATTATCCGCTTTCAGTTCTATAGCTAGCGGATACTGAGGGTATTTCCAGTATTAGATTTACGTCAACTAGCGCCGTAGTAGGGACGCCAGTAAACGCTTTTTGGTAATCATACATGCTGCGGTACTAAAGTTAGGTGATAAGATATTATAATAAAATAGGGTGGACAGAAGACCATAAAACGATATATTTATAGTATTAAAAGTATTTGTAGGCTAAAACAGCTAAGAAGGTGCCTTTTATGGCGCTATGGATATTACAAGGGTACTTAATACTATTATTAGCACAAAATAGGCATGGGCATGGCAAACGGTAGAGGTTTAACTTAGAAATATATAAAGACACTACCCTCTAGATCCCTTGCCTTTAGAAGCGCTGTTAAAAGGTATATACCAGCTAGCGAGCTAGTGTGGCTTTGAATTAGCGCTCTCTATGGTCCTCGTTTAAGGCTATTTACTATTACTATAGGAGATTATATCCCGCAAGTTTTAAAGCCGCATAAGCCGCTGTCAAACTCACAACAGCTATACTAATGGCCTGTCTTAGAACCACCTCCACCATAGGTGTATGCTTTAAAGGATTAACGAAAGTGTTAATTTAAATTAGGGTATAATAGAAGTAAGTGTCGTGATTAACATGTTAGCGGCAAGGGTTTTATTGGGGAAAAAGCGCCATAAGTATACCTGCATGAAAATATGGGCTAAATAGTGGCTTGATGGTTTTACTAAAGTAATGTCTTGCATTATGAGGCTTATTCTTAAGGTCGGGAAAATAAGTTACGTGGTATGCTGCACCCCACCAAAAATACTGCCTAAAACACCCCTCCAAACAACTACCCGAAACGCCTTTATTAGCGGTAATAACTCTTTTGTCTATATCTTGGGTCTAGTCCCAGCTCTATAGAAGAGGCATATTTATAAGGTTTTATCACCTATCCACTAAGGCTACTACTAAGAAACCGCTGTCTAGGTATATTTACCCTAGTATAGATCTAAAGCATCTATTACGATCCTATATAATTCGCATTGGACCGCTTAATCCCTAATAAAAAAACACCTAGACAGCGTAGTAATTAGTAAAGAGGCGGAAGACATAACAAAAAGTCTAGAAAAATGGCTTCTGAGTAATAGAGAATACAAACCAGCTCTTAAGTTAAGATACTTTAACCAATATATTAGCACCAGTTTAGAATAGGAGATTAGCGGCTTGCGCAATAAAGTAGGGAGTTAGATTACGGATATAAGCATTCTTTAGCAAAAACACCTAGTATTTAGTGCTAATAATACACTAGGCACCAATATTTGGCGCTATAGTAAGGCTAAAAGATCCTATTTAAGGAGGATAGTTAACTGGCAAGAATAAGCGGTTACTTATCTCTACTAGGGTTTTGTAGGGATCCCCCCTTCCGCAAGTTTTAGATGGGAAGACGAGTATACCTTTTCCTCTTAGAATAGTAGTATACTGTGCACCCAATCGCCGGGCGTTTGTCAGCGGCGATATTGAATTTATAGTTATACAATAGCCCATGGGTTAAAGTGGTTTAAAAGAACAATAAAATAAGTTACTGGCTTATGCCGAATTGCTAATTGAGTGTGTTAAGACCGATTATATCAAAGTTACCTCCCTGGTAAAATATTTTGGAGTACTCCGCTTGGGAGAGGTTAGGTAAATTAAAGTTATCTACTAGTAGGGGGCCAAGCAAATCGAAATTATTAGGTAGTAGGAGATTAAGTAAATTAAAATTATTAGGTAGTAGGAGACTGAGTAAATCAAAGTTATCTACATTACTTAAATGCAATAAATCCTAATATGGTGTGTCTCTTCCCTTATCTACCAAGTGTAATATGTTAAATGATTAAGCTTTATTATCTCTGTGGCCTAGCGATAGATTGTGTAAACTGTTTTTAGGATTCCCTAATAAGAAGTTAGAATTTTCTTAGGCACTTGGTTCTATTCTCCCTTACCCCTATTATTTCTGGTGGTGTATCTATATGCCTCCTATGTGCGCGGTACTAGGGCGGCCTATTAGAACGCGCTAACGAGATTTGCTACGTTAGGAACTTGCAGGTATTAGTCTTAGCTTATAGTGCTAGTACTCTACTTTACTAGAAGCAAGTTCCCCTTATCTCCTTAGACTTAGCTACTATTATAATACATTAGGACAAACTGTCTTACCTTATAGAGTCAAACTGGCTTCATATCTACGGCTCTTAGGTGGACTTTTTTAGCATCTAGGTTACTTGCCGTCCTGTCGCTTAATAGTTTCCGATCCTCTTTTTAGAGCATTTGAAATCCAGCTAATCGCTCTCTATATAACAGTGATAGTGGAATCTGGCTAAGTTAGTATCTACACTAATTATAGGAATCTCAGCCATACTAATGCCTTCTTTAATTAAGCCTTGGGCAAGTGTATAATAGTCTTTCAATACATTATAAATTCCCACGACTTTAAGAGCTTAAATTGATTTATTATGGTTAAGACCCTTCTTTAAGAAATCTTTTTCCTATTTAAAAGTATATGGTTACCATATAAACAATTACCATTTATTGCTAGATCTTATACCATGTTCCCTATCTCTAAAGAAAGGAAGAATAAGGTACTAGGCCCTCCTAGAGTATCTCTAATTAAGCGGTACTTACTGCCACTAATAAAAAAGGCTTCTGTCTGTTAAGTGAGCTTCTTAAGCGAGATCTTAGTAGTTAAGCCAATTCTATAGAAGTCTTAAGCTATTGATCCTGCCGTGTAACTATTTTAGGAGAGCTTTAATAGAACTACTTAAGCAAATCTATAAAGGATCTTATAATATATCTTATTCTTTTCGAGGACTAAGTAAATAAAAGTTATATAATTAAGTGGGAGTTTAAGAAAATGCTTCTACTCGTCTGTGCAGGTTTTCTAAATTTAAGGATTCTAGAAAGCAACTATTCTGGCCTAAACTTCGGTAAGAAAGGTTGTAACTTTACGGCTAGGCTTAGACTCGCGTATCCGCGAAAGATTTAAACGTGAAATACTAGCTCCTTTAACATCAACCTTAAAAGTTATTTCTTTAGCAAAAGATTTTGATTTTAACTTAGCCTGGTAAACCAACCTAAGGACCTTATTAATGCTTTGGATTAACTGTAAAAGAGCTAAGTAGAGAGGTAATGTCTACGGAATTGGTCGACTTACGCTTAGCTCTATAAGCCTTACTAGTTCTTCTTCTACTAGAGCAGCCCTAAGTTTCGTAGCGATATCAGTTATTTTATGGGTGTAAGGATATCCAATAGTAAGTAGTAGGCAGAACCTCTGCTTTAGGAGAAATAATATACTAGCACAAATTTGGGGTACTAAAAAACGGGCCTGTTTTTTAGTGCCCTAAATTTATGCTAGTACAAAGCACCCCCTTGTATAAGTATTAGTACCCCATAATTAGCACCCAAACGTCACCCTAAATTCAAATCACTTACACTTAAAACGTGGTAGACGGGAGATCCCTAAGATAAAACAATATAAGCCTTAATTATGACTCTACTACTCTAAAAGCCTTAAATCCCTGCTAAGGACTAATCGGATTCTTTCTTATCTTATTAGAGAATTTGAATTTAAGTGCATTAGGTATATGCTTTAAAACTGCTTTTCTCTAAAAGTAGGGATTAAGTGGCTGGCTTAATGTTAGGTCCTAGCTCCGTTTTTACCATTTTAATACCTTTAGGAATGCTCCCTTTGGGGAAGTTAACGGTTCTGGAGTGTGTGGTAAGATCTTAATAAACCTTTAAAGGTAAGATAGGGAGATTTAATGGTATATAGAACTTATTACGTCTTATATAAGGCTGGGAATGCAAGTTCGCCCCAATCTACTTGTTTAATTTGGGTTATTTAGCCCTACCTTATAATCTCCACCGCTTTTTGCCCTGGTTGCCTTGTTGCACTAGTCTCCTATAATGCACACTCTTTCTATTCTATTGGCGCTTATAATCCCCTTATTTTTATGCTGCAATTTTCTTGTATATTGGGCTGTATATTATACTTAATTCACTATTAACCCTATATATAGGGTATCTCTTCTTGCCCTCCTTCTATATATTATTTCTGTCTCCTTAGTACTGGCAGCCTCCATTTTCACCACATTAAATTTATAGTAAAGGTGAGTATAAATATCGTTGGGTCTTCTGCCTTTTTTCTCTACTATTTTATTAGTTCTCTATTAAACTCCTTTTTTAAATCATTCGCATCTACCTAAGAATCTCTATAGAAAACCCTAACCCTCCTACTATAAATATGCCGGTAAATAAAACTTGCTAACTATTAAACCAGGTTTTTCTCAAAGTAATATTAACTAATATTTTGTTTAGGTTCCTAGAAGGCGATGCCTAGCTTGTCTTAGAAATAGTAATAAAGTTTAGGTAATCCCCGGAAAAGACTATCCTTAGTGCGGTACCCTAGTAAACTAGTTAAAGTATTTAGTAAGAACCCTTTTCTAGCAATTTCTATACGAATTGGCTAATAGACAAAGTAATTTAAATATAAAAGAGGGGATACTACAAGTAGGCAGGCACTAGAAGGTGGGGTTTACCATAAGTATTAGGTTACTAGATTTCCGAAAATACATACAGTAGTGGGGGTGATATTATATATATTCTTAATATATATATGAAAGGCATATATGTTTTACATCTTTCCAGCTTTATTAGCTAGACGTTTTAATCTATACAAGAGTAAAATTACGTCACTAACTGAAATAATGGCTACTAGGAGTACTGCAAGATGTAAAAGCGTTTTCCTAGCGGCTTAACCCCCCTTCAATACGGTCTATATGTATATTTAAGCCTAAAAGTCATCCCGCCTGTTACCCCTGAGACGCTACCTTTCCTCTAAATCCTACTACTACGACTCGTGCTCCTCTAAAGATCTATAATAGAAAACTAAACAGCTGATTAAAGTGAGGACGTACAGCCAGCTTGCTAACTAATTGGACGTAGCTTATATACCGCCATAAAGTCTAGAAGCCCCCGTTAATTTGCTTTTTAATAGTACGCTAGAGGTGTAAGCTATGACGATATATTCCGCAAGAATTAAAGGCTAGAACGCTTTAATATATAGAGCTGGTTCTGCCCCATTATACTAAGATGCATAATTGCCTTTATCTAGTTGCCTTAATGCTCCTTCTATAGCTTTTATTTGTTACCGCCTAACTTTACTATTTTTACTGCTCTTTTTAAACCATTCCCTAGTCTGCCCTGTTTTTGCTAGCTATTTGCGGCCGCTCTACCCTTTGATATAGTTTCTGCTTAGTTAACTATTAGCTCGCTTGTTAAAACCGTTATTTGCTAGCTCTTACCGGCCATCAATTTCTTAAAGCGTTTTATTTAGCTACCTCTTATATAGGTCGCTAGCACTTGTGGTTAGGATTAAGATTCTAGGTACAGTGCATTAATTACCAATCTTTGTCTAAGAGTAAGTGCTCCACTATCTATTAATATGGACCTAGAAAGTAATCCTAAATTAACTACTAAGCTTAAAACTCTTCCACGCCCTAGTATTTATTAACTCAAAGGTCTAAAAGCCTAATACTAGTCGATTGTCTAATTAAATCGCTGGCCTTATAGACTAGTAAAAGGCATATCCAAAAGCGGGGGTTTTAGGCCTGTAATACCGGCGGCCTATATAACCAGAAGATCTTATATAGCACAAAATTCTCTGCATTTACCTAGATGAGTGGCATATGGGTATACTTGCCTTTAACTTAATTAGGTTCTTTAATAGGTCTAAAAAGGAGTTTCTTAGTCTTCTTTAGAGAAGAACTAAAGAGTGTAAAACACGGGATATTATCTATTCACCTATATTCCTTAAATTTATGGATAATCGCCCTAACGTAATTATGTTTTAGGTACGTTTGATACCTCCTATATAGCATTTATTCTAATTAAATTACAGACTTTAATGCAAAATATTCTCAATAACTTGCAGGGCTATATAAAGAAGGAAGGGGAGGGGAGAGCTATTTTTTAGAGGCCGCGTCGACCCAGTATGGAGCCTTAGTGGTAGTTATCTATATCCAGCTTAGAGAGTGTTAATATTTTAGCATATAATTAAATTTAAATCCTCCGCGTCCTTAAATAAGTCTATTTGCACTATAATATAAATTTATATCTATGCGCGTAAAATCCTTGAAATTACGGCGCTTGTGTAGTAAAAAAAAGTTATACTAGTGGCGTTGTCGCCTTTATTAGCTGCGTGGTGCTCTATTAAAGGATATATTCCGCTAGTGTCTCTATACCTCTTCCTACCTACTACTCCCTCCTTCCCCTCTAAAAATTCAACTATAGATAGTCGGTAGTGTTAGACTCACATGTATACGTTCCTGTTAAGTATTGGGTAACACTAAGCAGACATAAAATACATAACGATGAATTATTATAATATATATAGTGATAATTCTTAGCTATGCCTGCTATACAGAATCCTTTACCAGATGCTATCTAAAGGAAGGGTGAAATGGTAATACTAAAGAACCTAATTCTGTTAGTTGGAGCAGTGGCTATAGCTATTATATCTATAATAGTCCCAATAGCTCTTGTCTAATTAATATTGTAACTTCTCTATATATCTTTTAAGGGTGTTCCTCCTTCTGCTGCTAATTTGCTTTTTATTACTCTCTCCTGCAATGGCTACTTATTAAATTCGACCGCTTATGTATATAGATATATTTCAAGTAATATATGTTATTGTTTCAGCTTTTAAAACCTCCCTATTTTTTAAGATTTGGAGACTATATTCTAAAGAATTCCTAATAGACATATATGACTTTTACGCAGTTAATCTTATTAATGCGTTTCTCAGTTCTATCTTAAGGGTTTATAGTGTAGAAAGCCTATACAATGAAAACGAAGCCAAGGTAGTTAAGTCGCTATAGGCCAGGCAAGATTTAACGGTGTTAATTAGCGAAACTGTGATTTCTGGCGTCCTTATTATAAGTGGCCTAGAACCCCAGCCACTACTAAAGGGGGATATTAGTATAGTACCACTATCTATCTAGTATAAGTTTGTAAGCTAATAAAACGAAGGTATTCTTAATAGCCTCCTAGAGGGTATTAATAATCTACATTAAGATAAAAACCTGGATAATATTAAGTTTTATAAGGAACGAACTCGCGCTAAGGGGGATCAGTATAGTTCTTAGGTTATAGGCTTAGGGGCGTAGCTAATTTTGCGTTAGGTACTCCTAAGATTGCTAGATAAAAATCTCTACTCTTACTATATATAAGTCTTATTAGAAGTCCAGTCTGAGCAGAATACTTATTAAAATGGCAGTAGAAAAGCAGGACGAAGAGGGAAAGAAGATATAGGTGTTAGCTATACTAGCAAGCCAACCTATTCTAAGACACTTTGGGTTTAATATTAATACTAAGTTAATAGAAGGTCCGGTGGAGTATCTATACGGTTTTGGTGCTCGTGAACTATAGCACCGCACTATAAGCGTATAGCTAGGAGACAAAGATTAATGCGGGGTATAAGGATGTAGAAAACTTGCAAGTTACTAGCTAAAACAAAAGATTTATGCTCTGTTGAACTGAATTGGACCTCCTTACTACTATTTTACTACTGTTTCTAATGCCTAGTACCCTATATCTTACCACCTATTTCTGTTACCTATTTTGCCTTAGTTGCCTATAATATTTAACTTAGTTGCCTAGACCTACCTTATCTATATAGAGAGCTTTTAGAGCTATATTTAATAAGCTAAAGTTCTTATTCCTAATTGTTTGTTTAATATCTTTTCCTTTTCTATTTAGCATTACCCAAAGTGTAATAGTGCTGGAGCGCGTTACCTACTACTTTGCCATTTCCTAGGCAATTTGTGTGACGGGCTTATATAAATGCTTCTAAACCAAAGCTTGTAGATTGCTACTATACAAGAATACTAAGCTAAGGAGAAGAAGCAGACTAGTAGAGACTGGCGAGATATAAAGGGGTTATTAAGGCGCTAGTAGTAAGCAAGCCAATAGCGATTTGGCAGAATATGGTAGAATTTAGCAGATTGCCTAGAAACGGCAAGTTGTGGCAAGTTGCGGCAAATTGCTCTAGAAATGGCAAAGTAGCAGGTAACACGCTCCAGCACTATTACAATTTGCCACTTAAAATCGAAGCTTTAAAATACGCTAGATAGAAAGCCCGAAGCCAATATACTAAATAGTATATAGGGGTAAATAATTAATTTAAATTGGTTGAGTGTAAATAGCTTCCAAAGTGGTATAGCCAATTTGGTGGGGTAACTGAGTTTAGGGGGTAACTAAGTTTGGGGGGTCTAAGCTTAATAAGAAGTCTAAGCAATCTTATACTTTTAAATTTAGTTATCCCCTAATACGTCAACTTAGGCACCTATATTATTAATAAGAGCCTACTAATTAGATCAATAGAATTTAATATAGGTATATAGCTTTTGATTTCATAACGAACTAATATATAAGCTTATCTTTAGAATCGAGTCGCTCGATATAAAGTCTCTAGCGGTCGTACTTCTTGTAGAACGGTATTTTATAGATACTGCAGCTAAAATAAGTCTTTAAATGGCGCTGTTGCCTAGATATACACGTTGTTCTAGTTTTAGTATTTGCGTATAGGCCCCCTCCTCTAGGTGCCCTAATATGTTAAGGGATAGGCCTATTACTAAATTAAGAATAATATAAGCTCGAAGACCGGAGCCTATAGCTTAATAGAAGAACAAGTTAAATAAATACCGCTAGTTATTACAGTATCTAACCTCTATATTGCGGTCTGATTAGTATTCCTCTTCTAAGTCCTTAAACCACTATTTAAATGTCTAGGAGCCTTCTAATTGTGCTACTAAAAACCATTTATCCTGCTACAGAATTCTCGATCTGGTTAGTAAAATAAAGGGTGGTTTAAGCACTTTAAATCCAAAGTTAGTGCTCTTCCAGAATAAATAGTTTGAACGAAGTTTACCTCTGTTAAAAAGTAGCTTCTCTATGTCTGTAGGTAATATCTTAGGAGAGAATAAGACGTTGGCAACGTTTAAAATAATCCCACTATTAAATGTGATCTCTAAGGCACCCCTAATATATCTATATGGTCTTAGAGAGCTAAAGAAAAGATCTTTTAGGTATACTACGTCTCTAAATATATCACATAAAAGAAGAGCTATATAGGTTAACTTAGTACCGTTTATCTCCGTTTAACTTTTCTCTATATAAAACGTATGGAGTCGAGTCTAAATAAGAACAGGATTTAACTTAAGCTCTCTTTCTACCGCTTCAAGCCATTTATAACTTAAGAAAATGGCCCCCTAAAGTATTTTATAACGTTCTTGATTTAAAAGAGGACGTTTGTTAGGAGCGTCTAAGTTATTAAAAGATATATTTGTAGTCATTTTTAGTGATTACTACTACTGGGGCATACCTAAGCCAGGAATAATATATATCTCTACAAGGGCCCAATAACAGGAACCTATATTATAATAGTATAGAGCGGAGATGATGTTTTATTATTCTAAAAATAGCTTTTTATAGAAATTTCTCATCTAGAAAGCTTCCTTTAAGAAAGCAGTTATTATTAAGTACTAGAATAGGACCGTTCTAATAATAGGTAGCTTGTTGGCCTAAATTATATCTTTAGTTATACTAGCCTCTTTTACCTAAATCTATATCCTTATTCTCACCAAACTTAAGCTAGCAGGAAGAAACGATCTTTAGTATACTACGATTATAGACAGCTAGCGATCTTGCGGTTTTAAGTTTAAGTAGTAAGCTTAGCGCTTAATCTTACTAGGGTTGTAAGTTAATTAACTTAACTTAACTAAGGCTTTAAATCGGTTAAATTGAAAGTTTAGTAAGCAGAAAGCTTAGTTAATTAAATTGATTAAATTAATATTAAAGTCTTAGTAATTGGTTACAACTAAATTTAACTAGTGGAGTAGCTAGTAACTATCACAACTCTTAGTATAGAGTTAATATAGGAGGACCTACCTAGCGACGCCCAAATCGTTTCCTACTACGTATAAGCGTTGCAAGCTCCGCCGACTAAGAATAACCCTAGTATTAGGGCGGAAGCTATTAGTGATCTTTTTAGACTAGAGCCAATATAGAGCTCTAGGATGGACTAAGGCTTGCCCTAAAGTAGATACGCAGGCGCTTATTAGGCTTGGCGCTCTTCTTTATTAATTAGGTAGATATAGATCCTCTCCCCCTACCTTCTATCCGCCTATCTCTCCGTCTCCCTTACTCTCTCTCTCTGTCTCCCTCGCTTTCTCTCTCTGTCTCTTTTGCTCTCTCCGCTATCTCTCTGAAGCCATTTAATCCTGTTTGGTTTAGCGAGCCCACTTATGTTAGTACTGTTATGTCTTTTCTACGCCTCCCTCTATAGACCGTTTCTATTCTTAGTCTTTATTCGTGCTAGTAGCTATAAACGTACTATACCCCTTCCTACTAGCTCTATATACTAATTTAGCTGCAGACATAGCGAAATTAAGCATATAGTATTGCGCGCGCATGGGGGGGGACACTAAAGCTCGTATAAGCTGTAGATAGTTGGATTATAATACAAGATTTTTTTTTTTTAAAAAATAGGTCACTACTATTTGTATACCCCCTAAATGATATATGTATACCCCCTAATTAATACGTATACACCCCCTACCTTATTTTATTTAGATGCTTCCTTACTAAGTTAGAATATTATATGCGTTTGACTTATTTGCGCCTATATTGCGAAAATCAAAGTGCGCACTACGTAACTTTTACAACTGCAATACCACGATTAAGTCTTGATTTTAGTTATGGTATAAGTAGTAGAATCTAAATTAGATTTAGAACGCGCTAAAGGAGTGATTAATTGGACTATATAGTGCTTTATAAGGCGTCGCGCGAACTAATTTAGGTGCTGCTACCTTTAAGCTGCCGCGTCTATACCTACACCCCCGCCCGCGCCTAAGGGGAGTTTTCGCAGTTAGTGCACCTACTTATCGGTTTTTGACCGGAAAATTGACACTATATAGCCCTGACCTTTGGTAAACTTATAGATATTATTAATCGCAGGCTTCTAAGAGTCGTATAGCTTTAACAATGTAGGCGTAGATAAGTTAAACGCACATAACCTAATCTTAGGACGTAAGCGTGTTAAGGGATAAGGTCCTCTGGTTAAGCAGTAACCTCTTATTACTGCCTTCTTCCCACTTTCTTGTCAATCGTTTGTATAGACGTTTGGTGTTTTAGAGGCTCTAGAGGGCGGTCTATAGGTGGCTCTAAGGACCTTTCTCTAATATCTATATCGATTAAGCTGCTAGTAGAGGCTGTGCCGTTACCTATAGCCCCCCTAGAGGTAATAGTAGGGTCCTTCTTCCTTACTCACTTTCTTATAGTTTGATTTACTATACGCTACCTAATATCTACTGCTTAGTATTGATCCTCCTGCCTATCTAGAGCCCAAAGGCTTATTAGAGGGGGTTTTAATTAAGCAGGCGGCTAGAGGAGGGCCTATTTATATTCACTATTACTTAAGCTCCTCCCAAGCCTTCTATTATACTCGCTTAGCCTCTGCTCTAGTCTACGGCGCTCCCTTCTTTATAGTAACTTAATTATATTTAAATCGGCTCCACTAGAGGGAGGCTTAAAAATAGGCCCTAACGAGTTAGTCTCTATAAATTGATAGAGTACTTCTTCTATAGCAACTATAATTCTAACCTCTAAAGGAAGGGCTAATATAAATAACAAATCCGTCCTTTTATCCTTCCGTCTATCCATATCTTTATCCCGCTGATTTTTTAGCTGTAGTATTAGGTCCCTTCTTCTGCTTTTTAGAGGACGTTTGGGTTAATATCTCTAGAGTAATTGGTTGTAAGTTAGCGTAGCTTAACTTACTATTTTGTTCTCCTAGTGTTAAGATCTAATTTCTAAATTGCTGCGAAAGTCTAGAGTAATCCAATAGTTATAGCTTAGATTATTAAGAGTGTTTAAGATTAAAGTTAGATGGTAACTCGTTAATAACAGAACGGATCTTCTTTAGGAGAGTAAGCGACTCAATATAAGCCTCTACTGTAAAATTATATGTCGTCCATCTCTCCTTACTGCTGAGCGGCAAGATATTAAAGGTGTAAATTAGATAACGGTAAGTTATAAACTCGAATCCATTAATAATAGGGTAGTAGCCGTATAGCCACACTATTCGGTGATTGTAAGAAATTAAAAAAGTTAAAATTTCCCTATAGAGTTTATTCTCCCTCTTCACTAATTTAAAAAGTTTAATAATACCTCTTATTGCAAGTTTCATGCTGTGTGCGTTCTATCGATCTGCAATCTCAAGTCCTATAGTGCCACATTTTACTTCGCTTATTAGAAATGGAAAGTGCATAGAGTAAGTGGCTATAAAATACAACACGTATAAAGGATTGCCTAATACAGGTTGAAGTTTGCTAAAATGGTTATCTAAGAAGGCAGATCTCCCGAAGCCAGCAGCGTAATCTGGCTGTGGCCGAGGTTTTGTTACGGGAATGGAATTATTCCAGCCCTCATTAACACTTTTAGCTAAAATATTAAAGCGTTTATTGCTAAGCGTAGTAAGGATTTCTATAGAGGGAACAAGCAGTTAAGCAATATCTTAAATAATTCTTACTTTATTCTTGCCTTGTAGTTTCCGGCAAGCTTTGTTAAATGCCCTATTGTAGAATATTGTATTTTCTAGAGGTGTATGCTTCTTCTTAAGTAATCTGTAATAGAGGCTCTTACTTCTATCTAAGATACCTAGCTTATAATTGTCTATGTAGAACCCACCTAGGGTCTAAAGCACAGTTTTATAGCCTAGATTATTATATACAGCACTCTTCTCCTCTCTTAGCCTTTGGTTACTTGGAGTTATAGGAGCGGTAAAGCTAGAGTCCAACTATTTGCGGCAAAGAGAAGGCGTCTTCTTTGCAAATAAGTATAATATATCGTTATTTTAATTGTCTTACTGGAAGAACTCCTTTGGCTAAATATCTTCCTCTACCTAATATCTAATATAACTCCTCTTGGATGCGCTAATAGCGCTAGCTGCCTCCTAACCAAACATCTGCCTAAGAGAAGGGCCTGCGGGCAAAGATTGAGGACGTTTTTAAGGCCGCTTAACTGAGATGTGATTATCTAGGGTTTCCGCTTTTTAGGGTCGTTTTTGGCCCTATAATAGTAGGGGAGGCGGGTAATTCTGTGACCTAGTGGTCAAGTCAGCCCTAGGTGGTGGTGGTTTACTAAATAAATATAGACATACCTCCTCTGTTAAAAAGGACGAGTATCTCTATCTAGGCTTTCTATTCTCACTCTTTCGAAGCTGCGAGATGCCTTTAAGGCGTACGCTTCTTCGGACTTGTTATAGTTCTTCTTTCTTAATACCTTAAGGCCGTTTTTCTGTGAAGGATTAGATCGGACTGCTACTATAGACTAGTAAAGGGAACGCACCTTTATCTCATTATGCTGAAGACCGTGGTCTTCTTTGGGCGCCTATAGGTCCTCGGCGGCTGGCTATAATCAGTGGAATTGTAGGGACTTGTAGCTTGTTTATATAGCCGCCAGGTTGGAAGTGAAATGGCGGAACATAGCTAATAGAACGCCAAGCCGGCCGGCAAGACACCCCTATACGCTAAACTACAATCGGCGGGACTAATAATTCTAGATTAAGAGAGATGTCGTAGCCCCTAAAAAAAGGATTTAGAGCAACCTTATACAAACTTATATACTCCAAGAATGATTACTATAGATGGTATAGATGTATGCAAATATCCTATTATAATCGCCACCTAATCGACATCCTTATTTACATTAAAATCAATAAATCGCAGCAATAACCGCTATTCTTTAAGGCTGGCGTTCTTATCCATTCCCAAAGGAAATTGGACGCGTATTAGGGCTCTATAACTTAAAATATCTTTACTCTCTATGCAGCCTCTAGAGGCACGTAATATCTTAATCAATCTCTTTATACCTGCTAAGACCTTCCGTAAGGATACCTATAGTAATGTAGATAACTAAAGTGCTAACGTTAATGCTAGATTTAGAGCTAGAGCCAGAGCTAGAGCCAAAGCTAGAGTTAAAGCCCTAGAGAGCCCTAGTAGCACAGATATATTAGGACAGTATTGTTAAAGTACAGGTATCTTACGCTAGGAGTTGTACAGATTATATAGGAATAATAAGCAGGTGCTACTTTAGAGGCATATCTAGCAGTTACCAGTTTTTATTGGTTATAGTTACCAAAGCGGATTTTATATATTCCGAGCGTCCGTAGGGGGGAAAGGTTCCGCAACACTATAGCCCTAACAGCCATAGGAAGTCAGTAATGGCCTTATTAGTGGCGCGCGGGTAATAAGCCAAGTGCACTTATAAGAGAAGGGTTAATAGGACTATAAAGTGCACTTAGAGCGGCCTAATCCAACGCACTAGCTTGTTATATAATTAATAAAATCTAACTATGCCCTCTATCCTTGTTTGAAAACGCGCTATTAATATACGTCAACTAGTAGGGTTTTCTGGGCAGCCACTAATATATATAGTGATCGCACCTCTAAAATCTAGCGACTTGTAGATATTTGATATATGCCATGTTCTAGTAATATAGGCGCTCCGTGTTATCAGCGTTAAGAGCTAGCTAGGGGCGTGCTGTTGTAGCTAATACTCCTAGGTATAAAATGGCTAACTTAGCTCACCTAATATCCGTCCCTAAGTATAGAGACGCACCTTAACTTAAGCAAAATATGTACCTACGTTGACAACCCCTACTTATACTCTAAATATGAGCAGAACCACACCTTCCCTAGACAATTATACGATTACTACCGGGATGGCAGTGCGGCGACCGGCCCTTGCAACAATCCCACACTGGCTAAAGGGGTAAACGGATAAATAATTACCTTTGGCAGTTCTAAGAAGCCTAGGAATTGCCCACTTTGCGCTTATTATACAGCCCCATCCTTCTAATTTATTATCGCCTTGCTAATCTGTGGGTAAGAAACACAAGCAAGCCAAGAACTAAAACTGTAATAGTTGTCTTAAGGAGGGGAGGAGCGAAGGGATAGGTTCTACTATAGAAGTTAATAGCTAAACGGCGTTAGTATATAACAGTTAAGGGAGATTAACAAGTGGTATACCTTTAAGAATATTATCTGCACTTATAAACCTGCCTTGCTAGTACCCTATAATAATGTCGCCTATTGGTCCTAGACTTTTTATCTTAGGAAACTTGGATTATTTAAATAAATTAGTGATTTCTATCTCTTTAAGCCTAAGCTTGAAGTATGGAGGTTTACCTGTCTAGATTTCATATAGGGTAGAACTAAGGGTAAATAGGTCTACCTAAGTTGATTTTAGGTCGGCTCTAGGACATTTATAGCTCGCAGTTACTATAATGGATGGCTTAGAGCTATCTAATAAGGAGCCACTAAAGTTAAGGAGCTTTGCGTGTAGGCTATTGTCTAAGGAAATATTGCCGCACGTTAGATCCGCATAAATGACATTTATTAAATAAATAAAGGCAAGCGCACTAGTGACTTATTAAGCCTATTAAAGGCGTTGCTTAGTATGAATCTTATAGGTTTAGATGTATTGGCAGAGTCTATTCTTGCCCGCATATTCTAGCCGGATGCCGGATTTAAAGGTACTATAAAACTTTAGCAGACCTTCGTGCCCGCCGTATTGCTGGAACCGCTCGTAGATCCATCTCTTAACTTTAATAGCGGGCTCTTCTTCTACTTGGTGAGGATATTTAACGATAGTGTTAGAGGAGGAGTCTAGGTATACTATACTCGTAAGTCTAGAGCTAAGGTAGTTTGTTATATTAAACCCAGTTAGGAATCTAATAGCGGTTATCTTTTAGTTGCGTAGTAGAGGAGTAGGGGCGGTCCTAAGTTAATATAACTCGTATAGCTTGTATAAGCAGCTATTTATTACTAGAGGGTATAATTCTTCTATAAAAGGGTCAAGAGAGGGATATCATCACTAAAACCGTGTTAGGGAATATAGTTGTGGCGGCGAAGTGGCTCAAGGAAGGTAGCGAGGCACATTAGTCCGTGACGGGAAGGCGCGATTATGGAATAGGGTGGACGGCAGCGAGCTCGAAAACAGGACAGACGTGGCTAGGAGACAATATGGTCTATTAAATGCTGTAAGCAGTTCGTTACAGCTAATACGGTCTACTACAAGTCGTGCTTTAAGAAGTCGCAGATCGAACGCGTTATTGGAGATGCTTAGAGGCGGCGGCGGAGGTGGCTCTAGGCTTTGGCTTCGTGTCTATACGGCCAAAGAATAGAAGGCTTTACTAAGGCTTTATTAACGCTGCCTTAAAACTTAGTGGTATACTAAACAGCCTGCAGCATTCTTTAAGCTCGATGGTATTGGGCTAGGTGTCCTTACCATTCTAAACCACATAGGGCTTAGCCTTAAGGTTATAAGAAATACCAGCTATATATACCGCAAGCCACAGGCGCAAGCCATAGGTTAACCTCAGCTTGCTTACGTATATTTAGTTATAGTATCGGCTTAGCCCGGAATCCCTAATAGGTCTGATTGGAAGTACTAACTAGGGTAGCAACCTTATATAATCTCTATATATTTAAAAGTCAAAGTACCCCTTATATATCCCGGCTCGGTATATTTCTTGCTTTGTAGTAGGGGACATTACCTTAAACACCTTAAAAGAGTACCGCACGTCTAGATCAAGATAAAGATATAAAGGCTATTAAATTATACTCCGCCCAAACCAAAGCCATAAAATTAGAGTACGTGTCTATATAGAAATTTAAAGTCTTTAGCTAACTAGATATAAATTCCACCTAGAAACACTTATAGTTCTTAGGCCTTATTAGGGCCGTTATAATAGTACATTACTGCTAAAAGTATGTACAAAAATAGCCGACTCCCATAAGGCTAGAATTTCTGGATTAATAGGAATTCGTCATTTAACTTAGGACTTAGCGTTTAGCCCCCTTTAGAAGTTTTACTAGGAATGTCTTAGAATTTTTATATAGTCCGCACTAAGCTTAAGCGCCTATTATAGAGCCGCCTTAAAAAAAACCCCCTAACCAATAATATAATATTAGAGAAGAAATAATATCCACAGAACTTAAAATCGAAAAATATAATAAGTAGTATAGAAAAGGATAGTATATAAATAAACACAAGTCCTATAATTAGATTATTAGGTATTGTTGTTGTTTATAAGGAGAGTACGCAGGATATTCTAACTAGGGGTAGGCAAAGATAATATAATCTTTCTAACTACTTTTGCTTTGGCCCGCCCCTCTATACCTACCTCCTATATAGCATATTCTCTAAATTAAATCTTTGCATAAGTCTACTAGAAGCAGTTGTTATTATTTAAATACATTGCCGCTTTCTTAGGAGAGTATTATATACGGATAACCTCTTCTACTTACTATAGTCTGCCCTACTAAAGGAAGTATCTAGACCTTAAGCGGCTATTAGGTTCTTTATTAAGAAAGGCAACCTATTAATATTGCAAGGCTTAGTGTCACCTTTCTTTAGAGATATTATAAATTTCCTAAAAGTATCCAAGTCAACTCGTTTCTAAAAGTTCCCGTCTTTACCTATAAAGGAGGTATTATTAAATGTTCTAGAAATCGGCCAATTATTTATTAAAAACCTAGCAGAGTTATTTGCTAATTTACTTAATAGGGCTTCGAAGGCTGGATTACTGCGTATTATTGAGCATAGAATATATCTGGTAACTATATACTTCCTATTATATCTCTCTGGGAGAGAGTCCAATTCGAAATAGAATAGAGATGCAATTATATAGCGTGCTATAGTATCGATCCGGGCCAATAGGGAGTAGTCCATTTCGACTTTCGATTTAAGTTTAGGTATACTTCTTATATTATCAAGTCTTAGTTTAGTGGCATCAAAGTCGGTACTAAGGCGGTAAATTCTATTAAGAATTTGGACCACTAGTCTAACAGTTTTATAGGCCCGTCTTACTGTTTTATCGCGTATTTTCTCTAAGATTAGATTATATGTTCTAGAGAACATTCCATTTTTCTAAATACTACGGCAGTTATCTGTGGATACCTTATAATTTTTTGGCCCCGGCTTACTAGTACCTAGAGATATAATAAAGTTAGGTTTTTTAATAAGTGGAAATATTGCTAATACCTCTAAAAGCGCCTAGAGTAGGGGGTTATTCTCAAGGAGTCCTATATCTTGAAATATACCAACCTTATCAATATATTTTGGCGGAAAGAAACTGTAAGGTATAGTCAGTTTTAGGTATAAAAGAGGTGAGCTAAAGTATACCTAGGCGCTATAGATGCGGATCATGCGCTAAATTTTATATTAGTCTTATCCAAGGGTAGGGTTTGTCTAATCTTATATTTCTTAAAGCGGCACTCTTCTACAGCCATCCTTCGGCCTTATAACGGCGTTGTTTTTAGGTTTGTTAGACAACTCTTATACTAAGTTATATATAAGGAGCTTACCTTAATTTTTGTCCTATATGCCCACCCCATTATAGTTAGTAAATATATAATATAACGGATGACTGCTAACTATAGTAACTAGCAAGCCGATCTTTATTCCTATAGATATTATATAAGAGTAGTCTAGAATGCTTTTATCTATACCAAAGACTTCTTTTAGGACGGACTTAATATTTTAGGCTAAGTATAAACCGTTAGTAAAATACAACACTATTAACTTAAATGCACGGGAAATAAATAGGATATTAAAAGCCTTCTACTGTTTAAAGACACGTTCTGCGATATCTGGGAATATCTAGATAGACTCTTTAAGGGGCCGTCCCTTAATGTAATAATCTATGGCGATCACCGCTCCTTAAGTTATAAGTATTAATTCCTTTTCTTTAAAGTGTATTAAGCTCTTACCTATACTAACCCTAAAAGCAACTTTAATAAACCGCTAAAAGGGAATTGGTAGACCAACACAATCTTATATTTATTTTATTAGCATTAATAGCATAATACCCCGCGTGCCTCCTCTATTAATACATAAGACTCCTACTCCTGCGGTCAGAGGGTATACTTTTATAATTATATTATTTAGCATCTCTTCTCTGTAGAGAAAGTAGTGGCGCACTTTAAAGATCTAGGGGTTGTCCTTACAGCGATCCCCAAATACTATAATACAATTCTCGCAAATATAGTGCCCGTAGGGTAAGCAATACTGCGGTCTTCTACGTAAATAAGACAGACATATATTGCTGCTCCATATATAGCGCTATCTATCTTAAAATTGTATAAGGTTGCTCTTATAAATTTCTATAGCAATTACATTATTATAAGTAAATTGTTAAGAGCAGCGGATAAATCAGTTTTTAACCATATTAATAAAGCCACTTTATAGAATAACATGGTTAGACTACTTAAAGGCTATAACTTAAGCCTTACTTACCTAGTAGAAGACGTCCTTATAAATTATATTAAATATAGTCTTAGGTTCAAACGCTATATTAAAGTTAGTATAACTTAATTTTCTAGCGGGGTAATACTTACTATGTGCTTTAGGCGGGTAACTATTTAAAAAGAGACTAGAAGTAGTTATTAGAACTATAAACTCCGTTAGCTTATTAGTTAACTTAACATATTTTAAGAAATTTAATAGATATTCCACTAGGTTAGGAGTAATAGGGTTATAGATCCTCAACGCTCTAATAAAATCAAAGGGTTTATTAACAGTTTCTAAAAAGTGCCCACAGGCGTACTTAAGAAAGGCGGCGAAATAAGTTATAGAGAATAAAGTTTATACATCTTCTCTACTCTTTCGCACTTAATCTGAATTATCCATTAAACGCTCTTTTAGGCGTCTATAACAAGCATTAACAGATATTATACTATTTAGGAAAAGAGCGACTATATTAATTGCTAATATTAGCTTAGATAGATCCTTTATTATTTCCTCTCCTAATAACTATAGAAAGGCCTCTTTGGCCTTGCTTTCTGCTCCTAGAGGTATCTTCTTAGTTATAATTACTACTCTTAGGTACGTACTCTTTGGAAGGGTTAATAAGTGGCCTTTCTCTAACTACGTAGCAATATAGTAGGCAATCTATCTAAAAGAACCAAGATTAGTATAAAAGAAGCAGAAGATATCTATAAAAGGAAAAAGTAGGCGGGTATAGATGCTATCTGCAATTTTGTTTAAAGAAAGGCTAGATAACTTAGTTTAGGTTCTCTAAATAGTTCGCCATATTGTTTTATAGCACTTATTGGCTGTAACTGTCTTTCCCCTAAGACTCTGTTTAGGAAGATTGCTATCCACAAAAAGTACCGGTCTGCCGTAAAAAATGCTAGATAGGTTAAGGTGGAGATATATCTCGCCTACGCTTTGCTTATTTATAAACTTTCGCGCCCTCTTTACCCTAAATAGCTCTTAGAGGGCGACTAATTTCGCTATATTACCAATTAGTACAAATAGACTGGGTTATATATTGGGATTAGGAATATAATTGGTAAAAGTCTAAAGCCTGTCCGATTCTAGAAGAGCAATTTCATTGCCTTAGGTGTAGAGACTTAGCTAGTGGGTATAGTAACAACGCTTTATAATTAAGAGAGCAGACCGGCTGTTTTAAGTATTAATAGAGTCGTAGTGGAAAGACGCAGCTAGATATATAGCCCTTAGGATCTATACGCAATAAATATTATTCTAATAAGGCCTAAAAACGGGCTTCCACAAAGTTAGAAGTAGCAATTTCGGGACCTCTATTTTTAGTAGTGGGGGACCGAGACAGGGCTCTCTTAAGGGTACCTAAAACTAATCCCTATAGTTCCTTTGCCGGTCAATGCGTGTTCTAATAGCTAATAAAAATGGTGCAAGAACCTACAATTTCTTTACTTTATATATAGAGCTCTATATTTAGAATGGATTGTAAGCACGGTTCTACCTAACCTAATTATAAGATTAAGTAAGTTACCTAGCCAATATAAAGGGTCCAAATAACCTTTAACTAGGTCCACCTTATTTATTTAAAAACAACTAATGCTAAACGCACCTAGTAATAAACTTAGCGACCCAGAATGTTCTAAGATTGGAAATTTGACCATTCCGCGATGCTCTCTTTGTAATAGACGTCGATTATAGAGATACTAAAAAGGTTACACTATAGTACCTAGCTAAAATGTAGAAGAGTATATTTACTTAAGACCCAATTGTAGAAAATTTAAAAGTATAATAAAAGTAATGGGGTTTTATTGCCCTAAGTCCATTATACAGATTTATTACTATTACTACGCCAGTGCGAGCTTAGAAGTTACTTACGCATTAATTTATATAGTTGAGCTCCCTAGAGAGAGATCCTTGGACAATAGAGTTGAAATACCTAGAGATTTCCTATAGGAGTACAGCACGGGGCGACTCTCTCCTATAAGAAAAGAATTACCTCCCTTAGTTACTACTTCTACTAAACCTACTCTCCATATTTAGTGTTTATTAGATAGATAAGTAGCTTGCATATTACCTCTATATCTTTAGCCTAGAAGTGCCTTTGATAATAGTCTTTATATAAACTTAGTACAGGTGTTTTATTAGGGCAACTATAATAATGTTCTATTAGTTCTTTAAACTCCTTAACGTTTAGGCAATGCTATAGATTAATAGTGTTATCCCCACATTTTTTAACAGATTAGAGAATCAAGTAATTAATACAATTAATTTTAACAGAGAAAGACTATTTAAACCATCTTTGGGCATTCTATTAGCTCTAATAGTAATTGGAATAAAAGTACTAGTCTCTTAAAAGAAGCGGTTCACTAGGTAGAGGAGTTTAAAATATTTACTAATGTTCTTAACAATAAGATGCTTAGGGGATGACTGGCTTAACACGGAGGAGATATATATAGGTTATAAACTTAATAGGTATAACCCTACCATCTACACCTAGATCTACGGGTATTGTACTAGAAAGATCTATTAACTCTCCTCTAGATATAATTACTTGGCAGCTAACTCTGTTAAGGGGAAAGGACTTCGCTATATAAAGAGCAGTATTGGTTCCGGTGAACCCATTCTAATTAGATACTCTAGTGATTATAAGGTTACTAGTAGAATTAGGGATATTTAGGCCTATAAGGAGCGGCTCTAAGAGCTTATTAGCTTAAAAAGTTATTAGGTAGGGTAGGGAGGGTATATCCTTTAGTACCTCCTAGTAATAGAAATTTAGGTTAGACGTTAACGCAATTAGGGAATAGCGGAAAGAAAAATTCCACTACTAGGCCACTAGCTCCTTGACCAGCATCTATAATAATATTTAGAAGTCTATTAGTGGAGCAATTATACTAATCCTAGGACCCTAGAATAATTGGAGCTATTAAAGCGATAAATAACGGAAGAAGCTGCATTTTAGATAGCGATTAATCTAGAGAGCAAGATATAGAATAGGCCGACAGCTTCTTTATAGATGGGAAGACTCCTAAAACTTTTATATAAGGCTAGACGGGACCAGAATTAGTCCCTTATATAATAAAAATAGTTTACCCTAGCTATAAGGCTAATTCTCGCTACTATTTTTAGATATAAGTTAATAAGAAAATTTCTAATAGCTGCCAGCTTCTTAGGTTACTAGATCCTAAAGTAGAGTAGTATATTTAACGATTATAAACGGAAATAAGATATACGCGAGGAGGTAGCAATATGCTAAGGGAAACAATATAGAATTATAGAAACTATTTATTTAAACGGTAACATCTATCTCTAAGTTAGTCTATATGGGAACACCAGAATTTCTAAGTACAAATAATTTGATTTGGTTAATTTAATTGGCTAGTTCTTATTAATAATAAATAGACTTAAATTACTGTGTAAAGGGATAATTGCTATCTATTGACCTAAGTTAGGTTGTTTTTCCACCTAACTTAGTTACCTACCCCTTGACTTAATTACTAATTTAGTTACTAACTTAGTTACTAACTCCCCCCCCCCCTATACCTGCATCTACCTTATATATATATAGTCTCTTTTCTTTATAGATCAATCTATATATGAGTCCTCCTTTCCTAACCTACTTTTTGCGGTTGACACTATTTGTTAGTTATACTATTTGCTATATCTATAATTACCTACTTTAGCCCTTAAAATTATCTAGAACCTACCAGCTAAGATAGAAAAGAGGCGATGCTACTAATTAAAAGAGGATTAGTAGTATACAGTATGGGATTAGAAGTTGGAAACAGCAGTAGTTTAGGGGTCCTACTACAGGAGTAGGTTTAACGGCTCCCCTTAGATAGGACTGGTAATAATATTAAAGTTAGAGCAGGTTATATAGTACTTATTTTTCCCGTTAAGCAGTCCCGGAGCGCCGGATTCTATTGGCCATTGCTATACCCAGTATACTGTGTACGTAGAATTGGGTTGTAGATCTATAGGGATAATAAAATTAGTCTTACACTACTATTTATTAGTAGATCCGGGCTAACTAGGAGTTAGGTTAAAAAACTTCTTCTAATATACTATAGAGAGGTTGCTATTATTAATTTAATAGTATCTGTTATTGTTAAAGCTCTAAGTAGTTAAGAGTTTCCCTCTCTAATTACCACTAGCGCTGTCTACTATCCACTATAGTACATCCGTTAATACTTCGCTGCTGCTTAGCTAGGTTGTTCCAAAAACGTAGACCGTTCTAGCCGCTATTGGTTTACCTAGCTGGTTTTATAGTAGGGTAACGTGTCCATTTTCAAGATACTTTATAGCTATATAAGCCCCTGGCAAGACCTAAAGTCATAGAAAATTTACTGTTTAGTTAGCGATCCTCTGTGTTGGAGTATATAGAAGATTTAAGCTATCTACCCTTGTCCTTCCTAAGGCTAATGGCGGTAATAGATAAGTTATTATATTATTATTAAAACTGGAATTAGTTTGAGAGATATATCTATAAGGGTAACCATTAGCCCCTATAAAGATCCCGTTTTTAATAACCGTAAGCTGTTTATTCTAAGTATGGGTAAGACCTTGGTAGCATAGAAAAGCTATTAAGAGAAAGCAAAATATATATGTTAGCGATATAGCGAAATGCTATAAGATAAAGGATAGAATAAATTAATGTTTAGGTTCTTATAAGTTATAGCGTATATAGAGTAAATCTACTGCTATCTAAGCACAACTTATTTATACTGCGTTATGTTTAGGGTCCAATTTTAGCCCTTTAACGGGACCGCTTTTAGGAAAAATCGTAGATATGCTAGTGGTCCGTTAAATCTAAAGCAGCCCTCTATCCAAGTACTATACTGTAAAAGACATCCTTTGTCCTAATATAGCGGTATATTATTTTAAAACCTCTCCCTAAGTCCTTTTAGAAATAAACGTCGCTTATAGCTCTACCCGCGTTATCCTATCCTGTCTAAATATCTCACCACCTTCGTCTTGCGAAATAAGCGATTCTACTATATTATTATAAATTGTTCTCTTCTCCTAATCCCTCTTTACTTAGACCTATTATCCGTCTCCACCTTGCGTTCTGCTGTATGAAATCGCCTAGACATTAAAGGTCACTACACTATAGGCCCTATATTGCTAAAACCTAAGACACTCTCTAGCTGTTTCCGATTTCAAATAGGCGCTATAATAGGTTGGATGGGATCGTCTAGGTATTTTTAAATTGCTATATTATATTAATGCACTTCTAACCTCGTTAACCTAGCTCTAGAGGCGTTCCTTAAGTAATTTCATAGCACCTTTAACGTCCCCTTTAAGTTTTAGTATTGACTCTATCTATGGCCTTTAGAGCCAAATTAACTAGCCCTTAAGTTGTCCCATCTTTCCCTTTAAATCTATCTATCTTTATATTAACTGTATCTATGCCCTTTATAACCTCCAATACCTTAGTACCCTAGGGGGTTATTGTATAGAATGTCAAGGTGCTTAACACGCTGATTGCGCCATATAATAAGGGTTTAGTTTGGTTTTAATATTTTAAGACTAAGGCAGGTAGAGCGCTCGTGAACCGTCTAATACGGGGCTTTTAGCGCGGTGTATAAGGGTTTAAATACTCAGGTGGATAGTACTATATTAGCTTACAACTTAAAAATAACGTTGTTGTTATTATTAATAATAGTAATAGTAGAGTTAGGTAGTGGTCGTCTTATTATATATACTATAAAGTTCCCTATAGTGGAACATAAGAGGTACTGCCTATTTGGTATAACTATATTCTCTTACCTATAAACCTAAGTCGTGACAGATACTTTTATATTTTATTATATGCTAATTTCTAACTTGTCTTACAACTCTAATAATGTACTTCCTTGCTCCCCTCTAATCTATTAAGCCTAAGGCTATACCCTTACTATTGCCTCCTCTATTTAACCCCTAACAACCACGGTCCTAATATAGAAGACGCTAAAGGAAACCCACTTATATATTTCTCCTCTTTAGTATAGTTAAATCAAACAATAGTAGTTCTAGAAAGATTAGTGCATCTTTTATAAGTAATCTTTTGGGTAGATTTATTTCCAATATCTACCCTTCTTTAGATATTAATTCCCTAGATACAATCGCTTCTCTAACCTTTTTTAATCTCTTCTTCCTAGCCGTACTTATAGGCCTTAAATACTTTCCTAACCTAATTTTCTCTATATCTGTAGGTAGCTCGTTTGTGGACTTGGGATGCGCTAGCTACTTACTAGATATTAGAAGTGAAGATACCTATAACTTAGCTACCTACTTATAACTTACTCCTTAGACGGCCACCATAACTCTTAATCTATTAATATATATATATAGATCTCTTTTTTTTTACGGTTCTAGATAATTAATACCAAATCAATATTTTCTAGCTTTCTATACTGGTAGCATTTACTTTTTAGGCCATCTAACCGTCTCTTTAGTTGCTTATTATAAAGTTTAACTAACTTCTGCTTCACTATAGTATACACTATAAAGCATATAAATGTTCCTAATCCTCCAGTCTTAGATTGCCGGCCGTATATTAGCGAAAATTCTATTTCTAAAAAAAGCTTAAGGCTTTTAGCCAGTGATCTTATTAGATTGTAGTGTGGATCTAAGGCAAAATCCACTTTATCTACTAAGCGCCGCAGCGTTCCAGTTTTAATATATACTATTTATAGCAAGTCTTAGCATATTTCAGGTATTAAAAGAAAGAAAATATATATAATTTTAAACTAGTTGTCAAACTTATATCCAATTAAAGTATATTATAGGAGAATGGGATAGACCCGTGCATAGCATATATATAGGTAGTGATTATCTTATTACTATATAAGCTTGTGCCCCTTGCTACCCTAACTGCTTCCCCCTATACATATACCTGTTACTACTTAAGGACCTCTATTTTAGGTATAGTATTGGCGCTCTAGGAGCGCCGAAGCTCCTAAATCCACTCAACGCCACTAATAAAAGTACCCAATCTACTGCTAGAACAAGTTGGCTCTATCTAGCACGCCAAATTGCCGCCAATCTAATAATATCACTGCTCTTGGTAGAGGACCCATTTCCATTATCTTGCCTTTTTAAAGTGTAACTAATGTTAGTATATTCTAAGCTAAAGTCAGTCAAATATAAAGCATGGATGGTAAGCGTACATCGCGCTTATAGGCTTTACAAACCACCGTTTTTACTTACTATGGATATTATATAATGGTATTTAGTGGGCTTAGGCCTTATAGCTTTATTTATTACCGCTTCTCCACTATTAAAAACTATTAAATTCGCCCGCACCTATGCAATATCATATTTTTACAAGTATGTATTTTATCCACAGACCCATCGATATTTAAAAGGTTCTAGAAAGACAACGCTATTTAACGCGGTTTTGATTCTGGTATTCTTAGTAGCAAATATTCTTTACATTACCGTCTAAGTTAAAGATATTTCTAGGCTAACAAGACGCTCTAGACTAATATCTATAATTAATCTTACGCCACTATTATTAGGGGCCCAGATAAATCTTATTACTAGCTACTATAGAATTAGGCTTAGTACCTACGCCCAAATACACCAATAGTTAGGAAGAGTGGCTATGGTTAAAGGCTTTATTTATACGGCGGCGGCTGCATCTTTGCAGAAGCCTAACCTGCGTACATATTTAGATATGGTGGCGCTAATAGTAAGCTAAATTTAGTCTTAGGAAGCAAATATAAGCTAATAGAGCTCTTTAGGCTGCTATTACTATAGCTATTATACTGCTCTCTTTAGTCGCTAGTATATATCAATACGCCTACAAAATCTTCTTAAAGCTCCACCTAATACTTAGCGCTATAGTTATAGCTGCAATATATCTTTATAGTCCATCTAAAGAGTTATCAACGCCGCCAGCGGTATATTTATTCGCAGCAATATGCCTTTAGATATTCATAGCTGTCCTACAATTTAGTCAAGTGCTATACCGCAATATTAAGTATAGAAAGCCGCTAAATCGAGCAAGAATACGACAAATAGCTTTCAAGATACCTTATAGAAGGGAAATACCCATTCCGGATACAGTCTATATGCATATCCAACTATTAAGGCCTTAGAAGCCTTGAGCTGGCTAGTATATATACCTCTACATTTTAGAAGTGAGCTATACCTCATTTACGCAGTTATATCCCTTTTATATATCTTAGTGGTATTGCAATACCAAGGGCAATAATGTTATAGTTTTAATTATCTAGAAAAGGAGTGGATTTACTAGGAGCCTATTTTTATACGCTAATAATAATCTCGTCCATAATTCTAAAATGAGAGCCGTAATTAAGGGACTATATAGGAATGAACTTAACCTTGAATTATACAGGACGGTCTTACTATTTGCTATAGGGATTGGAATAGCAGGTCAGCTTCCATATATCACATAGCTTCTAAAAGGATGCTATAATTACGAAGTAAAAACCTAAAGGATCGCTCTATTTTAGGAATTAGACTCTGAACGTAAGCTCTCTTATACTTCTATAGGAATAACTTACTAATGACCTCTAAGTGCACGCGGCTTGGGTCGCTGACATAATAGTAAAGCTGCTTAGTAGAGACATTAATAGGGTTTATCCACTTCTAGATATAATATAAGGTATTTATATTAATTAGGTGTTAGATTCTAGATATTTAGCTTTTCGTCTTAGGTAACTATCTTTCCAGCAAAACAAAGCAAGGAGATATTATTTACCCTAAAGAGCGTATTAGTACGGCGTACACCGTTATAAACGCTAAAAGTCTGATTAGATCTAAAATTAAAGGTCAAAAGGGTTATACAGTGGTTTCTTATAAGTTATAACAACTAGTCCGCCTTTTGATCACTACTAAATATAAAAATAGTATACACAAATAATAAGACGAGTGACAAGATTTGTAAGATTATTCGACGCATATTAGATAAGAACATTTATTTAAAGAAACTAGACTTTCGTCTATACTTACCTAGAGGACACAACAGGCGGCTAAAGAGTATGTTTAATCTTAAGAGATTAAAGGACATTAGAGGAAGTATATAGGTTCGCTTAATATAATAGATTTAAAGGGGTAGATTTTCTTAGATACCTAAAAGTCTCTAAAGTCCTCTTACAATTTGGTAAATACAGCTCGCTGGTTATACCCTAAGCATTGCACAGATATAGTGATCGTGATTACTTAGCTAGAGAAAGTAGGTCGGAGATTATAGTATTTTAACTATAGGAAGTTATTAAAGCACATCTAAAGGAACTAACATTTTGTCAATCAAAAGGGTCTATAGATAGGGATAAATTAAAGATTTTAACTCTAAAAACAGGCTCTAGAACCTTTATATATACATAGTAAGGGAGCCGGTACTAAAGATCGTTAGTTAACGATATATTAGCAATACAATTTTGGCAATTATTTTAGCTTAATTTAACTTATATACAATTTTATCCTCAATTTCCTTCTACAACTTTTGGCAATTATTAAGTACCTGCTAAAGGGATTTAATAACAAGCCTTGCTTCTGCCACAATATATATACTTCTATAGTACTTTTACCGTAGACCCCAAAGCTCTAGTGTAAGCTAGCCCTTCTCCCGCGCCGCCCGCTTAAACATCTATTAAAAATTAGAAGTCGGCATTTCCTTAGATATTTGCAATTTGTCTTTAGTCTCTTTAATTACTATAGATAACTTATCGTTGCAGCTAATTTCTGTATTAGCAGTGGTGGGCGTTAGAGGTCCATTGGAAATAAAAGGGAGAAGACGGATTTTTGTTCGCTTATATCTAAGCATAATTCTTGTATTAAGAGTTATCTACAGGTTTATATTTACGGCTACAGATTCGCATCTTTATAGCATTACACTAGGGGCGAGAATCGTTTGCTATAAATGCTTAGGGGCCCGCTTTTGGTCCCTATCAGATTTATAAATTGTAGGGTCCTAGTTTACGACTCCTATCGCAATGCTAAGGTCCGCGGAGCTTGGAAAAGCTTATACCTAGCATAAGCTATATCCTTTCCATAAGGGAGATACAAAAGTTCTAGTAATATAGGAGAATAATATTAGTAACTTCTCGCTAATTAATTTAGTGGCTCCTCTCCTAGCTTATACTAGATATAGGGTATTACAGCATTTAATCATCCAAAGTTTTCACTTAGTTAAATGTTGGTATTAGGGAGAGACGCTGCCTAAAGATAAAATTGAAACCAACTAATATATAAACAAGTAATAAACTGAATAATATTAGAATAAATGAATGTAAATATAAAATCTAACTATAACGAATATAGACCTTAATATAGGCCTATATTGGTACGGAAACCGAAGTAATTGCTATATAAATTAACTAAAAGCGGAACAAAGGAAGTCTGCTTATATAAGCAGGAAACGCATATAGACGTATATAGAGGACTCTTCTAGAACCATCGTTAATAAGTGTAACTATATGCCTACTATACGCTCTAGAAATAAGAGAATGCTAGTGCTACTCTTTAACTCCATTATACTTTTATATCCCTATATTATGCCTCATTGCCCGCCTACGCTTTTTGCCCCTTCTAAGGGGCATCACCTTCTGCTCTAAGCTCTCTCTATATAGTCTTTTCCTAATACTTAGGGACCGGATCGGTTCCGGAGATAACTTTAGGCCTACCAATTCCAATTGCATCCGCTTAAATTTACTAATTTTGCTCTTAGCAGCATTAATACAATTAGCTGCATTAATTAATACATTCTAATAATCTTATATTATCTTAGACTTTTCGTTCTAATAATCTTATATTATTTTAGACTTTTCATTTAAATAATCTCGCATTATCTTAGACTTCTTATTCTTATAATCTTATATTATCTTAGACTTTTTATTTGCATATTTTTGTATAATCTCAGCCTTCTTATTTAGGAGCTCCTTAATCCTGCCTTTAAGTACCCCCTTTATTACCATATCCTAGTCTGCCTCACTTATATTATAGTCCTTGTTGTTACCTAGAATACCCTTACCACCTAGATATCACTCATATTCCCAAATCCTAGACTTATAGGTGTAAATAGTTTCTTAAGTACTTTCCAGCTCCTAATATAGGGATAGATACTTATTTGCTATATCGCTAAGTTCCATAATCGCTTTCTTATGCTACGCATATAGGGATTTGTATGTATTAGCGCACTAAAGACGGTTCTGCTTATAGGCAGCAAGTACAGCTTGGAATTTATATAGGTTTATATAAGAGATACCTATAATCTATAAAGCATTATAAAGCCTATTATTAATAGCAAGAAGTTGCTAGTTAATAGGAAGAGATTAAGGTTAAGCGTCAATACAAGAACTTAATGGTTCTCTTTTTATATCAATATAGGTCACCTAATAGATTAGATAAAACTGGTACCTAAGACTCTTAGGTCTTACCTAGACTGCATCACTACGTTTAATACAACGTCTAGGCTGTTAAGGGGCCATATTTTAACTAAAGGACAGCATATATTGGCGGGCTCTAGCTTAGATTAGTAGACTCTAGCTTAGATTAGTATCTTCTAGCTTAATAGATAGAATGCCTTATATCTATAGAAAGAAGGAAAGTTAGAGCTATATAAAGCCTAAGCAGGCGGTGCCGTTTAGTGCAAATATTGCTATTTATACCTCTTAGGAGGGAATAAACTCTAAAATAAAGTTTAAGCGCCATATCTGCACTTTAAAGTCTTATCTAAAGCTGAAATCACTATTACTAAGCCTAGAAATAGTATATGTTGCGGCGCGGATAGAGAACGCGTAAGTAATAGGCAAACTCCTAGCCCTATAGTCCTTCGCCAAGAGATATACCCCATATTATAGCACAGAGGAGGACGCCCCATGCTGCTAAGAGGAGGACGCCCTATACTGCCAAGAAGAGGACGCGCAAGTAACAGGCAAATTCCGCCCTATAGTCGTTCGCTAAGAGATATACCCCATATTACAGCGCGGAGGAGGACGCCCTATACTATGGCGCGGGGGAGCGCGTATAAGTAGTAGGCAAATTCCTAGCCCTATCTCTTTAACTGTTAAGTTGTGTCCAATATTATCAATAAGATTTTAGCTAATAAGGAGCCCTAGATTAATAAACTTTTAGTATTATACGCACGGACCCATTATCTTATTAATAAGGCAAGACGCTAATGGTCAAAAGTTATTCGCCAAGGGGTATACCCCATATTGCGGCGTAGGGGGTGCGTAAGTGGTAGGCAGCAAACTCCTTTACTAGGGGTATACCCCCGCTCTAAGCCACTAACACCCAGGAAGGCGCTATGCCTTAAATTATCGCACCATCTTATCCCCACCTAATACTATACCAACGTTACCAATTACCTCTTAATATAGCTAAAGAAACTAGTGTTAGTTCTTAACCACTCTTACTAAATAAAGGAAGTTTAATATAAGCTATATTCTTTTTTGCTACCTTAGGGGCCCTTCCTAATTTAGAGGGACTATATTTCGGTTCCTTATAGGGTTCCAGTTTTTGGGCACTTAGTATACCCTCTTATAAGAATTATAGTAGAAAGGCCTTAACTATAATTTTAAAATCTACTATGCACTCTTAAATAGGACACGGCTATCACAAACAAATATATCTAATATATAGGAGCTTTATCTTCAAACTCTAATTAATAAAAAGCTTTATAAGGATAAAAGCTATTTCCAAAAGTTTCTAGCATACTAACAATTATATATAAGACTTTAGCCATTTACAGCGGATGCCAATAAGAGGTTATTAAGGAGTAAGGAAGCTGTAAATCTAGCTATAGAAGAGGCGCAGGACTAGCTTCAAGGCGGATAGTATAAAGGGATAATAATCCTTAAGGACAGGATTACTATGCATTTTAGTACTAATAGACTCTTATCTTTAATGCTAAAAGACAGCATAAATCTATAGTTATTTATAACTAACCTATAGGGAATAAAGCAGGGAGATACAGATTAGGAGTTAGAACAAGGTGTAATAATAAAACATTAAATCTAAAACCTTAGTTTTAAGGGGAGAGACTAGTCTAAGCTATAATAATAAAATAGAAACAGGTCTAAGCCACTAAGTATAGACTATTTCCATTAATTCTTTACTCTATAGTAGCAGAAGGTAAAAGCGTAACACTTAAGGGAACGATTAACACTCAAAACTAACAACAATATAAGCGTTCGCATACTACTATATCTATATAGAGTATATAGTAAGTCTTTTAGTCAGCCGCTAACCAGGCAGTTACTAAAACATTACAGCAGGACTTTACCTATTTAGAAAGCTACCCTTGCTATAAATTATACAATTTTCCGCTATAGCTTCCTAATAAGCACTGTTCGCAACTATCTATAAACGTATTATATAATTTGACTAGTATAGCTAGTCTGCCAATAACCGCCTAGGGATGGCCTATATAGAATAATCTGTCTAGTTTTCCAGCCATAATCCCAGACAATTCGCTGCTGTAGATATAGCCTGCTATTAAAAATCAAAATGTTTTATTCAAGCTATTAAGTAAGAAAGAGGGACTTAAGGAACTTAAGCAAGCCATTTTAGGGCTTTAAAATAGAGCAGAGAAACTTAAAGGGCTTTTTATAAACCTATAGAATAACTTTAGAAACTTTTAAAATAATTTTAGGAACTAGCAGAATAAGTAAGTCTCTATATAGGTAGGAAGTTTTTAAACGTAGCTAACATATACTTATAGATTAGAGGAATAGAAGATAAGGTAATAGTTTAGGACCTACTAATACTTTAATTTTTAACAATATAATAGATTTTGTTGGGAGATCAATACTTCTATTAAAAAGTTAAAGGTATAGACAGCAGAACTTAAGCGGACTATAAATAGCGTAGTAGGAGAGCTTAAAGATAGCACGAAGTTAAAGTAGCTAGGTTATTTAGGGATAGTTTACGCTATTACTAGCCAACAGTTTGTTAGTTACTTTAAGTGGAATTTATATAGCGAGCGACTATTTATTACTATAGGACTCTATAAAGATAGAGGAATGTATTTACTATATCCCTTTTCTATTCTAATAAGGTACTTAACTGCCTAACTCTAGTAGGAATATATAGGCAACATTCTTAGTTATAAAAAGTCCATTTTTAGGACCACTTATTTTTAAGAGCAGAATAGGCTATCCTTATATAATTAAGCTCTAGGCCCTATATAACTAGCTACTAGAACGTATATAGCTTAAACAATAACCTGCCTTCTCTTACCCCTATTATTACTTAGTTACTATTTGGCACCTCTTAAAATTTATAAGTATACACACTATATTAATTTCTTATACAATATACTGTATTTTACTTACATTGCGGCTGCTTAGAAGAGCCTTTATTAGAAAAAGAAAAAGGGTTACCTAGCGTCTCTACTTATCTCTCTAACGTAGTTAAAGGAGCATATAAGAAATCTAGATTAAAGAGATTTAAAGTTTTAGGCCTTTATAATGTAATATATCAGAAGCATGCCTATAAACTATTAAAGCAATTACTAATAAAGAGATGAAAGTTGCTAGCCCTTAAAGCAATATTAATATAGCTAAATCTATCCACCTAGACTATATCCTAAATCTTTAGTAGATTCCATCCTAATTCCCTAAAACGTAAGCCAGTCTCACTTAGCCGCTATTTCCTCACAAGTGTGTTTTTTAAGCGCATTATACATTAAATAAACAGCTTTATAGGCCTTCTATAGTAGATTAAATATAGAATACTAGTATTCCTAATAGCGTATAAGACGTCGCTGCAAGAGGAAATTCTCCCTTATAAGCCTTTTAAGAGTCTCTAGTTAGTCCCTTTTCTAAAACTCTTCTACCCTTTTTATTAAGGTTTTAATGGAGAAAGTTTTATTTAGGGTAGAGGGTTGTGTAGTTAAAACCTTAGTTTTATAGCTGGAGTTAGTGCTTATATTGTCGTTTATAGGACAAGTAGGGGTATACTTTAATAGTAATATAGCGGAAAACATTGCTAAGTGCCAGTTTTTAGGCGGGAAACTTAGGGACCCAAAATATATCCCTTTTGCTATTATTATCTAGGACCCACTTCCGGCCAAGGACCTGGTTTTAGGCCCGTTAACACATAGAACAATAGTGCTCCCAGTAATATACCCTCTATATTAGGTCCATTTCTAGAATAGTAACTATTAGGCGCCTCTACCTCTTAATAGTCTATTTAAGCGTGCTCTTATTATAATTAATTTTTGTGTCTTTAGAAACACTGCTAAGCTAATCTAAGCTATTTTAATTTAGAAGATTAATTACTACTTTAACTAGAAATTAAATAAATTAGTATATTCTGCGGATGTGGTTGTGCGCTAATATGGCCTAAAAAGAGCTCTCGTGGGCCTATATTAAAAAATAAGCCAATTTACTCCCCTTATATTATAAAAGGAATGCAGAAGTCTTCTACCAATAGAAAAAAGGCAACTATAGTGCGCTTTTACAAGCCTAGTTAAATCCATTTTAGAAGACCCACCACGCCGTCACTAGAACCTATAGTAATAAAAAATCCAGCTAGCAATACTAGGGAAGAGTAAGAAGGATATCTTCTTATAGGTTAAGGGGATTAGCCTTATATAGTGCGCTAAATATCTATTAATTCTTTATTTATAAATCTAAGGATTATTCCTAAGCTATATTGCTTAGATATAGTGATCTTATTAGACTAGATCTAAATCCACCTCATATTAGATCTAATATAAAGTTATACCTCCCTAGGCAGGTATCTAGCTAATATAGAAAGACACTAAGCCTAAATTAATTTAGACTGGAGTGGATTTAAGGCTAAATCCAATCTAATAAGATTACTGCTTAAATAATATATCTATAATAGCATCGCTTATAATATAAACAGAGTGGTACTCTACTAAGTTAATAACTAACAAGTTTAATAGTAATCTTCTAGCGTAAAGTAAGTGCTAATAAATAATTCTAATTGATTGCATTATCGCCTCTACCTTATATCTATATATAAAGTAGTAAAGCAAGAAACTACGCCAGCACTAGATCAGGACCATAGCTATCTAAATAAAGATAGCAGACAAAAGTGTAAAAATATCTAGGAAACCCTACTTAGATAGGACACCTGCTCTAGTAAAAATACTAGGGTCTATTAGCGCGGGCGTTACAAATAGTTAAACTAAAGGTCTAGCAGTTGCATTAAAGTTAAAGAATAAGTTGGCAGCGTTTAGCGGGATTATAGTAATATTAGACCAAGAGGTTACGGAACACATAGTAGGAGATCTATCCGTTTAATAAGAACTATAATGCACTATTAAGGTTAAGTTTAAGAGAGAGGTACTTTTAGGCCTATAAGAGCTAGATATAATGGCGAAATTAATAAAGCTAATAATACTAGAGCCTAATAGATTACCAATCTGGATTTAAACAGTCGCCTCTATATAAGGGTACAAGCCATTTACCAAGGGCAAAAGATAAAAAGGAGTTGGCGCGGGTTTACTAGCGAATATAGTTATAGCTAGGGCGATGCTACTAAGGCTTTAATTTTAAGCTAGACTAAGCCTAGTAGAAAATATAAAAACCTATACAACAGCGAGTAAATACATGGCCTTTTTTATTGTTATAGAACTTGCTAATATAAGTATAGGAGTAACCGCATTTGTGTAATTGCCCTAAATATCCTAAAAGCATAGAAGGGGTCTAGAATACAGTCCTTATATAGGATAGTAAAGCTGACCCTTAGAGTATAGGCAACTAATTATAGCTAATAGAAGCCGTTTTTCGGTCCCTCTTATATAGAGCCTAAAAATAGGCCTTAGACTAGGTGGCCCCTTTCCAGTCTTTAAAGTTCCAAATGCCAAAAAGAAGCATAAAAGGACGGTGCTTTATAGTAATCACATCCTATATGCCCTAAAGTCGTGGGTAAGAGGAGGATTTATATAGGGCTGGAGGAGAGAGCTACTGGTAAATATTAGGGGGGGGGGAGAGGCCTCTAAGGAGACGTTGGCTATATAGATTTAGTACTACACCATGCTAAAACTAGTAATATTACCTATATCTAAGATATTGCAATTATTTATTTATATCGCGATATTTTAATTAACTTATGAATTGAATATAATATTTAGCCTATTTATTTATTTATTTATTATTGACAACGCTGTCTATACCACATGCAACCGAAATGAAAATTCTATATAAGTTTATACTACTAGGCCTACTACCTAGAATTGCCGGACAGATAGAGCACTAACTTATCCTTAGTCACTTCCGCCGCCGGTTTAAAAAAGCACCCTAGCTGCGCTTTATATGCCTTCTTATTATCACCATTATAAGACTGGATAAGTAAAGTTTTAAAGGGCCTTCCAAAGTTTAGGAATTCATACATAATAGAGACAGAGTTATTAGAAAGTGTTTTAAATTTAGGTTATAGTTTCCGTACAATCTTCCTAAGCTAATACATTATGGGTAAATTAAACTTAGAAAATCTATAAAATTGTTAGAGTTGTCTCTAGTTAAGCTATAATATATTACCTACTCTTTGGCGTATATTGGTTTGCTAAGGCTCTTATGCTCTAGGAACGTATCGGCGAGATCTAATTAAGGTAGTAAAACTTAGTCTAAGGGGAAGAGTAGTAATAGGAATAGATCGGGCTTATCATATCTATTAAAGAAATATGCAATTTTCTTTCTATTAAGCAGATTTTCGCTTAGGAGACTTTCACTAAGGGTATAATTGGAATCCTTAACGAGATCTATTCCATTCCCCATAGTACTGTTCTAAGGTTGTCCGGCTATTGCGTCGCACATCCCTTGGAAAATCCGTTGCCTAATAATATGTTCCGCAGTCTAGTGACTACTATTTAGGCTTACTTTACGTCTTTTATATTTACCACGCTCTTTCCTTTTTATTTGTTTCCTCTCTTGTTCCAATTACACTGATTTCTCAAATGTCTTATAAAGATAGTAAAGTTCCTACCTTTTCCTAGCGAGCTTGATGTGATTATTGCTTTTTTTCTTAATAAGATCGAGATGAAGAAAGACCATTATAAGGTCATTATATGGTAGCGCTAGGAGACAGGTAGTCTTTCCTATTAAAACTTTCTTTAGCATTTGGAAAACTTCCGCGGATTTAATTTAGCAAGCGTATTAGATTACCCTTAAACACTTTTTAATAGAGAGGTCTAGTGGCATTTTAAGAAGAATATTTGGAATAAGAGATCCATCTAATCCTGCGCTTATTATAGAACTACTTATCTTGGTTATAATTTCTCTATTCTCTATAATCTCTGTTTTTACTAGCCCTTTAAGTGGTTGCTATAGTCTACCCATGTTTAAGTATTTTAAGTAATGAACTACTCCGGAAACCCCTTGTTTTCTTTTCTAATTAGTAAAGCCAAGCTGGTAGAGAAAAGCATTGCTTAGCGATTTAACTTCGTAGCTTTAAACAATTAGTTAAAGGTAGCGAAGTTATAACTTCCTAAAAGAAATATTTTCTACTGGTTTTCCTAAAACTTCAGCTTCTATGTTGTGGCACATTATCGTCCCACAATTAGTAATGTCGCCATTTCTATAAGGATAGAGTGGTTTGTGCACCTATTACTAACTCCTATTTCCTGGCCCGCCTAGCTTTATGTTAATAGCTTATCCTAAATATGTTACCTATTCTTGCCCATTAGGCGCGTTAATGGTGGTAATAATCCGTTTTATAATATTAACCATAGCTACGCGCCAGTGGAGATTAAGCATATATAGTATAACTAAGAATATTACCCCATCAAATTTATAACGGTTGATTATTTTTTAAACAATAGGCTTGCTTGGTGTACTCTCCTAGCTTAAAACGCTAGCTTCACTAGGTAGTAACTTACTTAAAATAGCAAAGACGAGATTACGGTCAAGCTAGTGGTTTAGACCGGACCGTGGTAGAAGACATATAAGGCACTTTCTGACATCGGTTTTATTTCGGAAAATATCTTGCCAAGGTAGTAATATAAAGTCTTTTCCGGCGGCAGTAGCGATACCAATATAATACTTAAATTTAGCAAACTCGCCAGATAAACTTTGGTAAGAGGCTATAGGTACCAACAATAAGATAGTATTATTATTGTTATTGCCACTGTTATCAATTACTATAGTAGTGGATGCATCGCCACTGTCATCAATTACTATAGTGGTGGATGGTTTGCTGCTTAATAGAGAATCTCCCGCTCTATCTTTTAGTTTATTCTGCTTTAGCTTCTCTTTTAAGCTTACAATAGGTAGTATCTTCTCTTCTATAATCGCGACAAGAGGTATCTCCTGCTCTTTTAGATCTAGCATGGGCAGTTCCTCCTAGTTTACAATAAGTGGTATTTAGTCCCCTTTTTGGTTTATTATAGGTAATATCTCTTCTGTAATCGTAATAGGTAGTATCAGCTTATCTTTTAGGTTGGATGGTTTCCGTTTGTCTTTTTAGATCGCGATAGATGATTTCTGCTCCTCCTTTAGGCTTGCACTGCCGTATGGTTGCTATTTATCCTGAATTTCTATAACGCCATTATAAATGGTTAAGCTAGTACTATTCTGTTGCGCTAATAGAACCGGGTTCTCTTTGCCAGAAGGAAGCTTTCTATAGGGCTTCCTTTAATTTCTCACATTTAATTTTATAATAAAATAAAAATGCCGCTAAATTTTTAAGAGTAAATTTTTAAGGGCTTGCTCTAATAGCTTTAGAAAATCTAGACTAGCATTTAAAAGCACTAAGTCATTCTACAGTAGAGTTGCTACTAGCTAAAAGAAGTAAGTAAAGCCCCCTAGACCATAGCAGATTAAGCATTACCCTAAACATACGGACGTTACTGATTTCCTTACTATTTCGCCGCATGGATATAGTGTAGTAGAAGATTCTTAAAAAGGATAAAGATTAAGGTTGGGCTATCCCAAGAGAAAAAGGGTCTTAGGATGGCTCTACTAAACCTATAATAGTTAGTCTAGTTTTACCACTATCCCGAGAGGAAAAAGATCTTGGGATGGCTCCATTAAACCTATAATAGTTAGTCCAGTTTTACTACCATTCTAAGAGAAAAAAGGTCTTAGGATGGCTCCACTAAACCTATAATAGTTAGCCTAGTCTTAGTAAAAAAATTCTAAGTTATACCACCCTGGCGCATCCAATTAAAAGTGTGTGTTAATTACGCTAATCAAAATGCGTAGATTTTTGCCTTAAGAAGTAAAAATACGTTAGAATAGCCGTGCGTATTACTTTAAAAAGGTATAAACTCTGCTATTTAATCACTAAGGTTAACACCCACCCGGATACGCCAGGGTAGTGTAGTTATAGAGGGCGGGTTTAGTCGCTTAACGGACCCTAAAAATAGACTCTTTTTATTAGAGGTATAGAAAAAGTTAGAAGAAGCGATATAATTAGGCTATCTAACTATATATTAGTCGCTCCGCCTCTCTACCTACGCGCGATTTGGTGCTAAGTATTCTACTACTATTAAATCTATAATCTAAGATTATGTGTGTAAATTAAAAGCTATCTAGTTGCTGACTATTAACCAAGGAAGAGAGTATATGCAATAATAGATAAAATAATTAGGGTTGCCGCGTTGCTTTCTATACACCAGAACATAAGGCCCTAGCTCTATTAAAAAGCTCTTCTTGCTCGACCTTCCTTATCTTTCCCGTGCAGACCGGTTGTGCTATACAAGCTAGCTCTTTAAGGGCGATTAGCTACCAAGTTAAGGCGGCTAGGGGAGGATAACGTTACAGTCTAGGTGCGGCCTAAAGGTAGAGAGGTTCTAAGTATGCTAAGTACCCTAGTATCCTAGGTCCCCTTCGTTTTTAGATAGTTTCGCCTTAGGCAACTTATTAAAGGCGCTGGTTATTGCTAAGCGTCTTTGCCGCCTATGCTAATCTATAATCTTCTCTCCAAGCACGGTCTAGTAGTTATAAGGATATAGTTTAAGAGCGAGTCTTAATAGAAGGTAGGGATATGGACGGTGTCAATTTCTTTATTATAGCGCTATTAGCGTGTGTCTATACCTTATATAGATACTGTTACTTACTCTAGAGTTCCTTTAACCCTCTATACGCGTGCTCCTCCGCAGTAATAACCTACAAGATACACGTGCGGTCTTCTAGACACCATTTTTACTTACTTTTAAACTTGACGCTCCACGCCGTGCAGGCATAGTAGTCTTGCAATTTATCTATTTATGTCCCAGTTTGTCCTGCATCCTTTTTAAGACGGGAAAAATGCAAGTTAAAATAAGTTTATATCCGTAAATGGTGTTGTCGCGAAGGCCTTTTGTAAAACGAAACTTCTTATTAGCAGTTTTAAGGAGCTCATAAATAAGAGTGGCGAAATCGTGCTTCCCATTTATATAGGCCTTGTAAACGCGATCGATTTCTTTATTAATAAAGAGCCGAAGCTCGGCCTTAAGCTCCCCACGAGGCTTATTATTAAGACATTTCTGTATAATTTCGAAAAATTGGTCGTTTTCTATGAGCGGGATACTTCTAAGATTGTATTATTACTGTAAGAGGTCTAACTTAGGGTTGGAGATGCCGCGACTTAGAAGAGTATCTCTAACGGACAAAAGGCATTAAGTTAGGTTGGGTGAAGATACTATAGGGCTTATAGGTAATCCACTCTACTCGATATTTATATTTGGTATTTATCTAAGGGTAGAATAATAAGGAACGTTGCGATTATGTTAGCGCCTTTATTGCCTCACTACATCATCACGTGTAGACTTTATAAGCTTAGCACCTTAGATGCCTAAACGGCTTAATAATAAGTTTAAAGAACCTCCTGCCCTCTAATATTATAGAAACGGTAGACGCTATCCCCTACTAGTATAATTGTAATAATATAACCCGGGTATGCTGTTTAAAATGCTTACTCATTTTAAAAATATACTAGCATGGCGTATGGATCCCCTTATACTAAATTTAGACTTTCCTATATCAGATATCCAAATAATAGAAGGCTTAGTAGGACGAGTAGATAAAAGTACTTACTTACAACCCTACTTAGAGAGACTATACCTTAATAAGAATAAGCATATTCCCCATAAATTAGTACACAATTATTTACGATGCGTACAGGAACTAAAGGATATTATACTTTAAGTTCGATTAAAAATGGGGGGAACGTTCGGGCCATTCTTTTCCCTCTATTAAAGTTAGCAATATACTCCGTCCACCTCCTAAAGAATAATAATCGGCGGTTCTCCCTAGCTATAGGTTCTAGCTTTCTCCCATTACCCAGCAATAGCTCTTTAGACAATAAAGATAATATTACATAGATATTATTACCCAAGGCCAACATCTACGGCATTAAGGGAAGATATGATCGGATTATTATTTTATAGTCATAAGATAAGGAAAAGTTTACATTTAGTATATTACTAAAGAGTAACATGGTCCTTAAACATTTTAATCCGGCAGTAGAGGGCTGGTGCTAGATAAATATTATATATTTCCAGCTCTACCCTAACCCTGACCATAGCGCAGTAATACTATATAATGGATCAACCTCTACTTTCATTATCCAGCCTCTCCCTACTAAGTGTATTATATGCAGAGTCCAACTATAACAAGAAGGAAGACTTAATCGCGGCAGCTAGCGCCTCTAGCTTAGTAAAGGGCTAGACTTTCGCATCTGTATTAAACTATATAGTCCTAGGGAAGAGCTTTATAGCCAGTTACTTCTTTCCAAGAATGTGGCTATACTATACGGGAAACCTATATAAAAAATAACCAAAGCTAAGGCCTATAAAGAGTCCATTAAAGCCCTACCGCCAGCTATAGCAAAATCTGTGGGAGATAAGATCCTTAGAGCGGGCTATATAGGAGTACGTGCTAGAGCTAAATAAGAACACCTTAAATCGCGGCTACTACAAGGCTCCCTTAACCTTGGCGAAATAATTAGCAAAACGCATTACGCAAAGGTCTTCAAGACTACATATAATGGAATAGAAGTCGCAATCAAGGTATACCACAAGTTTAGCACCAAATTGTCAGCTAATACGTGGAGGAATAAGGTAGACATTCTTATTAAACTGGATTATATAGGTACTTAGATCTCTATTATTACTCTATCTAATATTACTGTAGCCGTGTATTACCAGGCTTATAAGCTATAATGCTTAGACTTTACAAATCGTCCTTAAATATGCGGGGCTATTCCTAGTAAAGTTTATTAACGGAAGGCTAATATCGCAGCTATTGGAAGACTTACAACATTAGATACTTTTAGATATTAGCAGTGGTTTAGACCATATTTATGCTAATAGTATTATCTATAGAGACCTAATACCTTAGAATATACTCTATAATAGAACGGTAGCTAAGATATACGATTTCGGACTTTCGCGCAAAGATGGAAATTTAATTAATTATAACGGGGGATCACCTTGCTATATACCGCAAGAATATCTCTTCAAAGGTTAACAAGGTGCCCCTACTAATATTTAGGCCTTTGGAGTTATTATACTATTTATTTCCAGCCTAATGCCAATTCTATAAGGCAACTAGTTAATTGTGGATATTTTCTCGCAACCCAGAGTCCAGTCGGAGATGGTTAATTGGCTTTATAAAGTAGATAAAGTTACGGCTAAGATTCTAAAGTGTCTCTCTCTTGTTTGCTAAATACTTGCCAACAATCCAAAGAACCGAATCACAGCTATAAAGTTGGTTAAAAACTTGTCGCCTTATATTAAACTCACCGCCTAGCTTAAAGGCGTTTATTTCCTATACTTTTAGATATCTTAACGCTCTCCCTACCTGTCTTTAGTCTTATCAAATCACTCAGAAATAAGGAAAGGGATTTAGACTTAATAATAGTTTTTCTAGTTAATTATATAAAAGGCCAAGTACTACTCCTCTAATATTTCACTGCCTAAATATTCCTCTAATTTCTAAACACAATTGCTAACCGTACTATGGCTTATTATCTGGTTCCACGATATCTAGTTCCCCAAAAGTTTGGATATATTACAGTTATATCCAAACTGGTTATTATATGTCCGGCTATAGTGGGAATAAATTTTTATTAATGGACTAAAGTAATAAGTGAATAAGCAGTGACGGATAGCAAAGACTAAATTATAAGTAGCTTAAACTCCCAGCTCGACCCCCGCGGCTTTAATTTTAAGGGCGCGTCTTTATAATTACCTAGAAATTCTTATATCAGCCTTAGTCTCTAGAGTAGATAGTTAACTTACTGCAGTTCTTATTAAGCCGGTATTTGCTAGAATAGAGTGTTAGCTATGTATAACGTAACAATAGTTTCCCTTATATTGCAACCACATTTGCTGGGCATCTTTTTTACGTCTCCTAGTACTTTGTACACTAAGCTCTTACTATATATTGAAGATAAGTACACTTGTAGTGAACCTAGGTGTAGTCACACATACTATAGTAGTAGAATGGAGAAGTAGAATCTTGCGATAAAATGGGCTACTATGCTCTAATAAGAGGACCATAAAACAGTATATATATAAATCAATTACAAGATCTATCAGTATAAAATACGCAGGTGTATAGCAGATAGTTAAAGTCTATAAAGGCTTTAAGAATAAGACAGAAGGAAATAATACTAGTGTTTATAGCTTAATTAAGGTTAACTCTTTAATCGGACGCATTAATCTAAATTAAGATAGCTGGCTATAGGTTTATATAAATTACTTACTGCTTGCCTTAAAGTCCATAGTAGGGGAAGCTAGTAGCGTGTGTATTATAATAACTGCTTTTGTGCTATTTAACCCAAGTCTAGCTATAATAAGACTATTGTAAGTACTAGCGTAGGCTAGGTGATCAGATAATTAGCTACTTAGTAAGCTTTTTATTTTATAACGGTCACATACTAAGACTTATTGCTTGGGAAATACAATAGATAACTACAGGTAGATAATAGCGCGGGGGAAGTTTGGATTGATAAAAATAAAAATAAAAAGACAGTTTAGGGGAGGCCTCTATAGATATTTATCTTTAGCCACCAGCTAAGGGCAGGTATAGGTATAGTTCGCTATACGCTAGACAGTGGATCCTTACACTTAGCATAAATACTAGGAGGTCCATCTTTATTGCTATCTACAATATTCTAAGCCTAATGGTTTCCAGATTCTGGATAATAAGCGCACGGCTATCTAAGTCAAATGAAATAAATAGACCTTTGGTAGCATAATACGCTTCTATTCTCTTACTACTTTTTGAAAACGACTTTATGGTAAATACTAATCTTACTAAGTCGCCTATACTAACTAATACCGTATAACTCCTGCTAGCGAGGTAGCAATTGTTTAATACTATATATATCTTACCAAAGCCGGGTTTCCATGTCGATTCTATATAATTTGGACGATTGCCACCCTTATCCTTTGGCAAGAAAACTCCAGCGTCCCTTGCTATCACGAAATTGCGCCACTAGGTAAAAATTGGATACAATCTTTCCTAAAACGCTAGGAAGAGCTTTGGACTTGCTATATACGATTAATTGGCTTAGAACGCGCTATTACTAGCAATAATCCTGCTCTAGTTAAGGGGTTTTTTACCAATTACTCTAGGGTTAAAACTTAGTATAATATTGATAACGTTAATATATGGAATATGGATAAAACTGGCTATGCTATAGGCTTTGCTTATAGTGCCAAAGTAGTTATATTAAGAGGCAATATTATTAATTTTAAGACAATTAACGGCTCTAGGGAGTGGGTCTTACAGATTAATATAATTAGTATATATAGGCAGATAATTCTACCGTTTATTATTTTCAAGGGACGCCAGTATATAGAGAATCTATAGTAGGAAGCGGAGGAAGCTATAGGCAAGTGTATAATTATAATAAGCGAAAATGGATGGTTAAATTAAGAGCTTGGAGTATAGTAGCTAGAGTATTTTAAACGCTACACCCAACAAACTAAGGCATGGCAAAGGGCAGTAAAAGATAGAAACAATAGTAAATATAACAGCTATCGACTTCTAGTTATGGATGGCTATAGTAGCCATGTTAATATTAAGTTTATCGAGTTCTGCTGGTTAAAAAAGATTGTACCAATTTGCCTACTACTGTATTTAATGTACCTCCTCTAGCCCTTAGATCTGGTTATTTTTTCGGTTCTTAAGCGGCTCTATTTATCTAAAGTTAATAAATATGCAGCGCGCGGTATTACTGGTATTAATAGATACTATTTTCTACGGATACTAGGTGAGATTCGGCTGTAGGTATATACTAGAGAGTTAATCACAAGCGCTTTTAAGGCCGCAGGCCTCCTTCCTTTTAACCTAAATTAAGCCCTCGCGCGCTGCTCTAAGCAGCCTATATCTATTAAGCCATTAACGCCTCCACCTGGCTATGTAGAGGCGATAATTCTATCCTCCCCTATGCATCCTCCTTTGCTAGATAGTGAGCACGCTTGAGCTTGGTATACGCATATAATCCTTTATCCGGAAACTACGCTGGAGGCAACAGAGGCAGTTGTCTTAAAATTAATACAATACTTATAATCTTTAGAGGAGGGCCTTGAGCTTATGCAAGTTGAAAATAACGATCTTCGGCAATATACGGAGGAGAGAAAGGTTAAGAAGAAGCGTAAACAGAACGTGCTCTCTACCGAATCAGTTCTTACTCTAGAAGCAATAAAGGAGCTTACTGCTACCAGAGAGGCCGCTTAGAAGGCTAAAGAGCAAGCTAAGCTTACTAGGAAACGGCTTAAGAAGGATTGTTAGGTAGTAGTAGAGCTTGCTAAGGAGCAGGTTAAGGCCAGAAAGGCAGCCCGGAAAAGGGTTACTGATGTAAAGGAGCTGGCTAAGGTTCACTATAGTAAGGTAGGGGAGGCAGGAAAGGTAGTAAAGAAGGCGCAGAAGGACTCCCTTACTGCCGCTAGTATAGCTCGCAGAAAGCATACTAGAGAAGCTCAATTAGCGGCTACTATAGCAGCTAATTATGCAACACTAAAACAATCAACTGCGGATGAGCTCTGAAAGTGGGCGGAAGAGTCCTCTACTGCCGCCGTTACGGCTGCGGCTCTTGTTAAACAACTTTAGGAGGCCGCTAAGAAGCTAGTAGAAGAAGCTGCTCTACCAGAGGACCTAGAGGAAGGGTAGGAGGACGATAATATAAGTAATTTAAGTGACAAAGAGTCCTTAGATGAGGAGTCTGGGTTGGTTAATAATATTTAGGGGCCAATTAAGTGGCTAATTGAACCCTAAAATACCAAAAATCGACTTTATATAGACTCTATTATATATTTATAGCTTTAAGACTTCTTACCAACGATGTAATAACTTGTAATGGCTTTTACTAGTTATTTACCACTAAATTAGCATTTTGGCAAATTTTGATTTTCAAATTGGTTAAAACCTAAGGATTGGTTAAAACCCTATTACCTACGTTAGTTAAAACGCGAAGTGATTTATATTAAAACTTATTACAAAGCACTAAAAGAATATACTAAGTCTACGCCTCTTAAAGCCTCCCTAGTAACCCTTCTCTTATTTTATCGTACCTAAATCGGGGGCTAGATCTATACGGCCTTTCTTTAAACTTTTAACCGTTTTGTACTTCTAGTTATATATCTACCAACCTTTATCAAGCTATTTATAGAGACTATACTAGGCCTATTGGATCCCATAGCCGAACCTATTAGATCATTTTTCTTAGATTTGTTGGAGAGCTGCCCTAAGTTCTAAGCATATCTGGTCTGCTGCAGAGCCTTTTCCAAGATATAAGTCTTAAAAGCCTCTACGATATCTATTTTTAAGCGTTTAGGATCTAATATGTCGTGCTAACTGCTAACTAAAAGACCGTTTATCCGAAGCGCTGAGTTTCTTACAACTATTGGGCCGTAGCTAGACCTATCTTTTTATTAGGGGGTAGGCTGCTTGCTAAAGTCCAAGATTAGCCTATCAGTAATAATATTACCTAGGGTTTTAATACGTACCGCCTTAATATATTCAAACTTCAAGTAGCCAAACTTCTCCTGCTATAATGTTAGCCATATCTTTGATTATTTAGCCGAACCCTAACTTACTTATATAAGCTTCCCAACTCAAGTCGATTCTAATGTGCCATTAATAACATCTCTATTTACTATTAAATTATAGTGATAGATCTTTTCCTCTTACCCATTTATCTCGAGCAATGTAAAATGGCTGCCTTTGCAGTTTAATAGGCAAAAGTACACCAGATAAGATTTCTCTCTATACTCTTTTTAGGCTTCTCTGCGGAACGCTTTAACTTTCTTTCTCCAACCCGCTAGAGGCCTGGCGACGCGTTTTATCTTACCATTCCTGCCAAATTGCTCGAATTGGTTTAGTGGGACACTGTAACCGTATCTTACAAAAGACAGTTTGTTAGACATTATTATACTAGCTATTAAAAGCCATTCATTAAACTATTTACCTTAGCGAAGCCTGTTAAATATATTGCATAGTAGCTCTATTCTGTCCTCTATAGCGATACTATCGTCTTTTTCGAGCTTCCGCTTGCCTAGGACTTTGGTGCTAATATTCTCTATTAGGCGGTCAATAGCAGCATTTAAGGATCCCTTTAGTATCGCCTCCTATGCTAGAAATATCTGCGTTAGTCCATAAGCTTCTCTCCTTAAATAAGTAACTTACCGCCTCTAGCGTAAAAGTAGCTATTAATTCCCTACACTCTTCTTCTAATACAAGACTCTCTACCGTTAGTAAAGTAAATAGGGAGTAAAGGTTAGGCTTTTTTTCGTTTATTAACAGCTCTAACTATTAACTTAGGATTTGGAGCAGTTGTATATGCTTTAAGTCTACCTAAATATCTTTAATTAAGATATTAAGTTGCTCTATATCTTTCTTGGTATACTCCCTACTTAAAATTGGTTTCTTAGCAGCTAATGGGTATTTAGGGGGCAGGCCGCTCACTAGATGTTTAGGCTAAAGAGTATCCCTAGGCTAAGTTCTTTTATGAGCTTTATGCTTAGCTTATGCCCTCTACTAAGCTGTATATTAATCCGCTTCCTTTATAATTATCTGTTCCTCTCTATAATACTAATATCTATCAAGTTGCTAGATCTACTATAGTCTTCTCCTATAGTTAGTCTCCTAACGCCTCTAACCCACTTCCTAGGTTGCTTAGTTCTTGTCTACCGACCTTGTATTCTATCTAGCACGTGAATTAATGCGCCCCTGTGGTCTACTGGCTTATTTCTTTTAGTGCGGATTATGACTTGCGCTAGTTTGACCTACTTATTGTACCACTCCTAAGCTCCTATATACTCCAGCATGTTAAATATTATAACTCTTTGGGTCTTGGACAATCCCGCTTTTAGTATATATATCTATATAGAGCCATCTAACCACTTGCCTAAATTTAGCAGGCTTAAAAGCTCCTTACCATCCGCCTATAACGTTTGTAGAATCCTTAAGTGAACCGCCTTTGGAACCCCTTACTAATGCTGGTTAAATCCGTAGATAATCCGGACTGCCTTAAGGACTATGTCCCTTACTGTAGTGACCTCTATAGAAGGCGAGCCCACGGTAGGGCTAGGTGGCGAGGAAATATTCTTAACTAATATTAGTATCTTCTTTCTGTAAATCTCTTCCATCTAAGGTAAGGTGAATATATTTCTTTCTATCTATTACGCCGGTGTAGCTAGGGCTACTGTGCTTAGCGATGGTGCTTAAGGTGGGGTGGCACGCCTCCCTAATTCTATAGGCTCTAGTTGTCGATTTTGATCTCTATTTGACGCTAAGGTGGTTCTGGATTCCAGATCTACTCTTGCGAAATCCTCTTTAGCAGCATTAACACCGTCGCCTAATTTAAGGTGGTGTACTTTGACCTTGCTATTATATATACCTTTATCTGGTTCTAGCAATGTAGTAGTATCTTTCCTAATCTTACTATGTCTATTACTATTTTTAAGAACTCCGCGTTTATCCTAATGGACTGGCATATCTCTGGATACCAAAGTAGCCAGTTAAGCTAAGTAATTAATACCAAGGCTACTTTTACTTTGCTATAGATCGAGCTTGCCTAGAGGGTCGTCTTTCTTTACCTTAGCCTTAGCGGATTTTAGAGACTAATAGGAATAATCCTTATATCTTATAGACTTTGCAGCTTTATCCTCTACGTCCTTCTAGAGCTACTGTGGCCCTCTAGTTACATCCTATGTGCCGCTATTTGTATCGCTGTACTCTAGGATTATATTGGCTAGAGATTGAGTAGCCTTAGGGGCTTTCTTATATAGATTACGCACGAGCCAAGGGAACTGGGCCGATTAATGTCTAAACGGGATGTGCTCTTAATAAATAGCCCTTTTATATACCTTGGGCTGAACCTGCATTTTAACCATTACGTCTTAGGTAACCTTAGTAATGAATTTGTTAAAGAGTATTAGCAGTACTTTGCTTCCACTAATTAACGCTCTTGCACCCTAATTAATAATTAGCTCGTTGTTTGTACAGCAACTATTTCTTAGTAGTCTGCTCCTACCTCCTAGCTTAGAGTCTCTTTTTGGATATCTATTAGCTCTATACTTGCGGATGCGCCTAAGTTGTTAAATTCTATTACGGCTTGAATTTCCAGGTTATCCTAGTATGGTGCTTAAAAACGCATTAAAGGCTGATTAATTATTGCAAAACCGTGCTAGTAATAAGAATAGCAAGAAAGGATCAGATTAAGAGGATGTATATATATATATATAAATCCTACGGGTATTCCGGCATCCTAGGATATCAAAATGCTCCACTAAAAGTTATTATAAACGATTACGCCGCTATATAGTAACTAAAGCCGGCTAGATGCCCTAATAGCGGTATTATACAACCGTTTTAGAAACAAGGATTATTAGCTATTACATAGTTAATAGAGGTAGGAAATACAAAATGCGGATCTTGGGGTTGCTTAGCTAATAGTAGTATATAGTCTCGATTTTTGTTGGCTTATATAAGTATCTAATTACTAGGATCTAGAAGAGCTATAAGTCCAATATATATTCTATTACTTAGAGATCCTAGTGCCAACTAACAGTTCAAAGCGCTATCTTAGGTAAGGGAATTTTGCAAGCTGTACTGTTGGATGCCCTTTAGGGGCTTTTGATATACTCTAGCGTCCTATTACCTACAATATAACGTAATAGGGCGTATGAAGCCGTATATCCCACTTAAGAGCCCTGCTCTTTTGGTATTACTATTAATACACACTACTACTACTAACAGACAGACAACCTAAGGGATTACTACATTATATGCCTGTATATAAAAAAGATAAATAATCTATATTATCTAATCCTTTCTAAAGCCCCCTAAGATGTGGTCTTAAGAAACCTGACTATTTATAGCATAGTTACTGGATTATATAGAGCCTGTCTAGCCAAAAGAGTATCACTAGTTAGCGCTTTAATATTAGTGAAATTATCCTATAGCTTAAGGAGCGGTAACGAGGCGATCCGTATTCTAACACTATTAGCGCTGCGATAATACGGCAACCTCTTACACTTAGATCCTAAGTATATATTTATGCCTATAAATAAGTAACCTTAAATTAAGCCCCTATAGACGGTTAAGGCGGCACCGCTTAATTTATTAAATTATAGTAATATCCTCTCTTCCTTCTAGTGTTACGGACTTACGCATTACTAGTATATATTAGGGGCGTTTCCGCAATCCTCTTGGCATGCTCCCTTGTAACTTATTATCTTATACAGCACGAACCAAATTTGACTGCTTACCTTAGGGGGGGTCGAAGTAGACTAACTAGCATCTATAGCATATTTATTCCTTGGGCTAAGAGCGTATAAGCTGCCCTTGACTTTATATAAGAACGACCTAGCTAGCATTCCTGTATGCATTCCCACCTTAGCCTAATTAAACTATGGACGTTTATAGGTCTACTAAACTGGTCACTTGGCTATACCCCTAATCATAAACACAAGCAGCTAGCGGTAGAGTTATGCCTAAAGGATATAAGCTAAGTAACGAGAGTGTATTCCATAATAAGGAAGGAAGTTAGATTAGGGAAGGCGGCCTAGCCTAAACCCTATATTCCGCGTAAATGTTAGCGACGCAAGATTTCCTCGGCCGGCTTTTTAGGCAAATATACCTACACCTCTATCCTCAGAAAATAAATGTTTGAGGGGATTATAATAACATTGGTTCTCTGCTTTTAAGTTAAACTATAAATAAATATTCTATTTCTCTCTAAGTTATATACAAAAATAGGATCCTGCCGATAATAGGTATTAAGTAAGGTAAATAGAATAGCTTAAAGGACCCATAAGAAAAAAATTTAAACGCGCGAATTTTAATGGGGTATAAAGCGAGAATCAGTTAATTAATTAAAGAAAGGGGTTTATATAAAATCCACCTCTAAAGTTTCATTTATTTTAATATCTACCTCCTGCCAATTAAGGCTTACCCGGCGCTTTTAACCCCCCTACTGTTTAGGGGGGCCGCCACCTTAAACGTACTATATGCTTAAGCGCACTAAATAGTATATTATTAAATTATTAACCATTCTTTCTAAACCTTAGTGTCTTAATTCCTAAGGCTTTATTGGCCTGCCTTATTGCTCGCCTATAAATAACAGCAATAGCGTATTCTACCTTCTACCTCTTTTTTAGGAGCTTACTAGTACCTAGTCACTCTCCCTTTAACTATTGGCCATTTAATTGACCTTAAACGCGCGACGGCTTTATGTTATAACTAAGCGCTATAGCTTTTACAGATGTATAAAAACCGGCTTAGTACGCGTGCATTATATTCTAAAGGTGTGTTTGAGTATATAGTGCGTTTGAGGTGGCGGCCCCCTATATAGTAGGGGGGTTGAAAGCGCCGGGTAAGCCTTAATTAGTAAGAGGTGGATATTAAAATAAACGAAACTTTGGAGGTGGATTTTATATAAACCCCTTAAAGAAAATTAAGAGAGCCTAAATAGAATAAAACTAATTCTAATATAAGGCCTTAGTGTATATAGGTAGTTGACGCAAATCTTACTAGGCAATTTTATTATTTTCTTTATCTATTTATCCTTATATTAAAGCTGGTTTATGGTAAGTAACGTCTAGAGTGGATTAAAGGCAGCCCTGTAACTCTAGCTATATATACTTTTTAGAGTTATATATCTACCTATTCTGTCCACGCTGCGCATTTAATAATTCTTCAATTATCGCTTTAAGACGTAAAAGCCGTTCTTTAATAGTAGATCCTTCTAAACTAGCCAGATTAGTAGTCTATAGAGGAGGTTAATTGCTAGTATCTAGTAGAGGAGCTACGTAGGGAGGCCAAGGGGTTGCGTTTAAATGTAGAGGCTGGTTATTAGGTCCTATAGCTGTTAGGCTAATAGGTACAGTATAGCTAGTATCTAGTAGAGGGGTTGTGTAGTAAGGCGGAGGGGCTCCTATTGTTTTAGTAGTAGCATTCTAACGTCTACGTCTTGTGACTCTCTCCTGCGTTTTAGAAGGAGCAAACACTAGAGGCGAAATTCCAGATTCACGGTAGAGGCCTTATAGGAGACTCTTAACCTAGGGATAATTATAATATCTCTCCAGTGTGCCTTTAGCATACTAATATATTCTAGGCTCACCTAAAAATTTCAGCCTTAAATGTTGCATTAGTGCGTTCAAATATCCTCTAGATAGAGGAGTAGTATAGCGTTTAAAAACGCTCCGGCCCGCAATAGTTATCTCCGCTTTAGTTTTAGTTCTTAGGAGGTCAATACTACTCTTCTTAAAGAGAAATGGCTGTTCTCCTCAATCGGTTATATATTCTTTATATCCCTCAACAACAGCATCCCCTCTTAGAAGATGTGCTGCAACTAATTTATAATCTAAGTAACCCCCTTAGGGAGTAGGGGTCTGTAGAAGTAATTAATATCCATTAGCATAAGGTCTATAGCCTACGATCTCCTTTTTAACTCTATTATCATACACCCATTCTCTAGACATATGCAGTCTGGGCCTAGTGGATGGAATGTCTAGGGGTTAATTGGCTCCTATAGATAGAATTTCGTTGCCTCCTATAGGTGGGACTGTGCTATTAGGGGGCTGGTTTCCGCCTCTATTTCCACTGCCTCCTATAGGTGGATTAGTATCACTAGCATTCCCTAAAATTCTATTACCGCTATGCTGCTCTTGGCTGCCGTTTTCTTGCGGTATTAACTTGAGTATGCCGCAAAGCGTTTCCATAATGGGATAATTATGGAATTTGCGAATATATTTGACTATATGCGATCGAACTTTCTGCTAATTGTTATCTGTGGTGGCTCTCCTATATATCCTTTCATGGGGCAACTAAAAGTTGGGATAAAATATATTGCTAGTATCTTGAGACCTAGTTTGGTTCGCGTTATAAAATGCAAGCCTCACGCTACCTTTATCCATATTACCGTTTATTAAGGAGGTGACCACAGTAACGATTACATTATAGAAAGTGGTGTTATGCTGGTCTCTCCCTATATCCCAGGCTTGAGGATCCTATATATTAAGATCTGGGTTATAATCAAAGAAATGCCATCACATTAAAATGCTGCTTATACCACTTCTGGGATCTGCATGGTTAGTACGGAAATTATTTAGCTATCTATCTAGATTAAAGTTAGCTATATTCTAAATTTCTTACAATCTCTATTTCTCTTCTTTAAAGATATGCCAAATTTTAGGATGAATATAGAATAACTTGCTAAGTAACCTATCCCTGTCCTAATTTCTCATCGTAGCACTTTCTCCACAAGGAGGTAGTGAGGGAGTGCCTCCTATGCTAGGAGGTAGTGGAGTGCCTGCTCTAGTAGGAGGTGGGGATGGTATATAAACTTTGCGCCAACTTCCATACATTGGAACCGAATGTCTGTATTTAGGACACCTATTTGCTAAACCGCTGTCTTTAATGCAGTCTCAGTGGAACCCATAGTTATATAGTAAGACTGCTAATTAAGTACTCTATATCAGTCTATCTCTGTATATAAAGCACTCTATCTTATTTTTATTTAATATTATATAATCCTTCTCTTCTAACTCTGGTGGATAACTCGTAAAGCTTATAGACTAAGTGGGATAGACTGGGTATCTATTATCAAGACTACTATACTTAATATAGTCCTAGTGTATAGCATGGCTATATTATACATATCCAGAATCTCTATTTATTAATAGCGAATCTCTATTTAATACCAAATCCCTTATGGCCTAATAATAAAAGCTATATCTTAATTCTACATTGCGAAAAGCCTCTGATTTTTCTGCTAAGCGAAACACTCCTATTAGCATATACTAGGAAAGCTATAACAGAGGCTTATTCTAATCTTTTTCTAGTGCTTCTTACTACCTTATATAGACTCTCTATAGAGGGCCAAGTGCCTGCTATGGAGGTAAATCAAAAGGTCGGTTTAATATATTAGGCAGCTGGTTTATAGTTTCCTCTCTAGGGGTTAGTAGCTAAAATCAAGTTTCTGCTAAAACTGGCTACTAAGGTTGTTGGGGGATTAAAGTAGACTTAATTAATTCTATAGGTTGTTACTATAGAGTTAACAGAGATAAGGGGATATTAGAAGACTCTCTAGAAATAGGATTTTCCTCTTTAGAGGTTGCTGGCTGAGATTAGATCTCTAGTAACACTAACCACTAAGGTTGTTTAGGAATTAAAGTAGACTTAATTAATTCTACGGGTTGTTGCTATAAAGTTAATAGAGATAAGGGGATACTCTAGAAATAGGATCCCTAGGAGGTAATTACTGTTCACGCGCTATAGTAGACGAGGTAGTAACTTCCTCTTTAAGGGCTAGTAACTAAGATTAGATCTCTAGTAACACTAACCGCTAAAGTTATTTAGAAATTAAAGTAGACTTAATTAATTCTACGGGTTGTTGCTATAAAATTAATAGAGATAAAGGAGAGATATTAGAAGACCCTCTAGAAATTAGATCTCTAAGAGGCGATTACTATTCACCCACTAAAGTAGACAAGGTGCTAGATTCTATAAGTTATAATAACTATTCTTACTACTAGCTTAAGGGAGTTAGAGTAGAGTTCTTACTAGAGGAAGGCCTACTATAAGGTAGTAGTGGTATGTTTCCTGCAGTTATGGCACTTATATATATAGGAGTTTAACTAGTGCGCTTCTTGTAAATTAGTAGATTACTTTCTCTTAGGGATAGTATAGAGTTAAAATAAGAAGTAATTAGATTAACAACCTCGCGCCTAGGGCACTAAACCTCTTCTTAGTAGTGGATCGTGGCCCTATAGCGGCCGCGAAACAGGCCCCCACTAAAATATGCGCTTTAACGTCTACTGGTTTGTTTACTAGCGGATTGCGTAATAGACAAGTTTAAGGCTTGTGCTTGCTCAATATTAAGTAGTAGGGGATGTGAAGAATGACTTAAAGCAGAATATAAACTATAACGTAAACGAGGCATGCCCTAGACCATCTAGTTTATGCAATTAGGCTAGCTAATTAAGCGATTTAAGTAGAAGAATGTAAAACGATTTTAGGGTATATAGGATGTGATCACCGTAAAGCACTATCCTTTTATGCTTCTTTTTGGCATTCAGAACTCTAAAGACCAGAAAGGGGCCACCTAGTTTAAGGCCCATTTTTGGGCTCTATATAAAAGGGACCGAAAAACGGCTTTTATTAGCTATAATTAGTTGCCTATACTCTAAGGGTCAGTTTTACCATTCTATATAAGGACTGTATTCTGGACCCCTTTTGTGCTCTTAGGACATCTAGGGCAATTACATAAATATAATTACTCTTGCACTTATATTAGCAAGTTCCATAATAATAAAAAAGGCTATACATTTACTCGCTATTGTATAGGTTTTTATATTTTCTGCTAGGCTTGGTCTAGCTTAAAATTAAAGCCTTAGTAATATTGCCCTAGCTATAACTATATTTGCCAGTAAACCCGCGCTAACTCCTTTTTATCTTTTACCCTTAGTAAATGGCTTATACCTTTATATAGAGGTAACTGTTTAAATCCAGATTGGTAATCTATTAGGCTTTAATATTATTAGCTTTACTAATTTTACTATTATATCTAGCTCTTATAGGCCTAAAAGTACCTCTCTCTTAAACTTAACCTTAATAGTGCATTATGGTCCTTATTAAATGGATAGATCTCCTACTATATACTCCGCAACCTCTTAGTCTAATATTACTATAATCCCGCCAAACACTGCCAACTTATCCTTTAACTTTAATGCAACTGCTAGACCTTTAGTTTAACTATTTATAACACCCACGCTAATAGACCCTAGTATTCTTATTAGAGTAGGTGTCCTATCTAAGTAGGGTTTCCCAGATATTTCTGCGCTTTTATTTACTATCTTTATTTAGATAGCTGTAGTCCTAATTTAGCGTTAGCGTAGTTTCTTACTTTACTACTTTATATATAGATATAAGGTAGAGGCGATAATGCAATTAATTAGAATTATTTATTAGCACTTACTTTACGCCAGAAGATTACTATTAAACTTATTAGTTATTAACTTAGTA